>WBZP01000089.1_pt1 | contig 131874 bp, 104 predicted proteins | sample 5204301 | NCBI WGS metagenome assembly WBZP01 (sample SAMN12412401, study PRJNA552823) | activated sludge metagenome | isolation source: activated sludge from nitrification reactor of wastewater treatment plant... | place: USA: Pennsylvania | collected 2017 | reverse complement strand
CATGGAAACCAGCGATGAATGGGAGACCGGAAAAGTGTATCTGTCCATGACACCCTAATCGCTGTCCGGCAGCTGCCGTTGCCGAGGAGCGCCCCCAAAAGTACAGAAGAGATGTTGACTAATCAATCGAACTGTATGAGTGGTTTGTATAACGATCAATATATCATCAGTGAATATAGGCGCATACGCCTATTTTTACGGGAGCATCTGCCGTGATGCGGCGAAAGGCTATCGTATCGCTGTGATAACACACATCGTTCCGCGACCAAATATACATTGGATAACTATTGTTTGACCTCTAGTTCGCTAAAATGACAGGAGGTTGGAGTGATACCAAATCCGGTTGAATACTCGCATCTGATGCTCGATGTATTGCGCACTACAACGCCAAAATATATGTGCGTCATGCATCATATTACTGACGGATTTGGTATGATACGCGCATCAGGACAAAGCAAACAGGTATAGGAGCAAACTCCTATACCTGAACAAGCGTTATGCTGAGATCGAAAAAGAGGGTGGCGCGCAGATACCTACATGAGTGCGTGTTGAGCTATAACCTCCAACACTGCATCGATCACATCCTGCACATCAGCGTCAGTCATTTTTGAGTAGATTGGTAGCGAAATCTCGCGCAGATATTCGTTATACGCAACTGGAAAATCTTCAGGATGGTAACCATAAACCTCGCGATAATACGGGTGAATATGCAGCGGGATAAAATGAACGCTGACACCAATATTGCGGCGTTTGAGCTCATCGACAAATTGCGCCCGGTCGATTCGTAGCTGCGCTAGATTTAAGCGCAACATATACAAATGCCATGCGTGCTGACGATCGAATTGATCATAGGGCACTTGCAGCGCCGGAACCTGCGCGAATGCGGCACTGTAACAGGCGGCAATCGACTGGCGCCGCCGCCACATGCGCTCGGCCTTATGCAGCTGGGCTAGTCCAAGCGCAGCAGCAATATCGGTGAGGTTATATTTATACCCAGGCGCGATGATCTCGTAATACCACGAACCCTCGGCGGTATAGCGCTTCCAGGCATCTTTGCTAATGCCATGCAGCGCCATAATGCGACAGCGTTCGGCCCATCGGTCGTGATCGGTGCAGATCATGCCGCCCTCACCGGTGGTAATCGTCTTTGTGGCATAGAAGCTAAAGCATGTAAACTGGCTGATACTACCAATTGGCCGCGCGTGGTAGCTCGATGGAAACGCATGCGCAGCATCTTCGATCACTGGAAGATCGTGCTGGCGCGCTACTTCGTGAATGGTATCGAGCTCGGCGGGCAAGCCAGCAATATGCACCGGAATAATCGCACGAGTAAGTGATGTGATTGCCGCAGCTAATAGATCTGCACGCATATTGAGATCACGCTCATCAACATCGACAAGCACTGGGCGCGCGTCAAAATAGCGAATGACTTCAGCAGTTGCCGCAAAAGTATAAGGGGTGGTAATAACTTCATCGCCACGCTTCAGACCGATTGCCTCAAGCGCCAGGTGCATCGCCGCCGTGCATGAATTAACTGCAATGGCATGTTTCGCACCAACAGCAGCAGCAAACTCCTGCTCGAACTGCTTCGTTTTTGGCCCGGTTGTGACCCAGCCAGATTCAAGCGCCTCGCGCACTTCGGCCAGTTCAGTCTCATCAATATCGGGAAGGGCGAAGGGTAGGAATGAATTTCGCATAGTGTTCCTCAAGCATAGTGCCTTATCGCCAAGAGGTACGTTTCATCCTTTAGCCAGTGAATGTGCAACAGCATTCGTTTACTAAGAGCCTGTTCAGAAAGTAGACAGTTAATCTGGTAGCATGACTTCAGTTGAAGGCTGGAGGCAACGAGTGACACGAAAAGAGTACGATACCGACATTACGGACGCAGAATGGGCGCTGCTGGAGCCACTTGTGCAACGCAGTGGCAAGATAGGCCGACCGTTCGAACGCGACCTGCGCGAAATTGTCAACGCATTGTTCTACTGGGAGCGGGCAGGTTGTCAATAGCGGCTGCTCCCAGCCGATTTCCCGAACTGGACCAGCTGCGCTACTACTTTGACAAAGCGTGAAAACCACTGAATCGGGCGGCGCGCGGCTACGATACGGAAAAAAGGTGGCAGAACGCAAACGCACCTTGCTAGTTGATACAATCTATCTAGTGCTACGTGTGCTGGTTCATCCTGCCAATATCCAGGACAGCGAAGGCGCCGAGTGGCTGCTGGCAAACTTCCGGAATGATTTCCCGACACTCAACCTCATTTGGGTTGACCAGGGCTATCAAGACTGGATCGTCGCCAATGCCAAAGCCTACTACGCCGTGACACTTGAGCAGGTAGCCAAACCGAAAGACCAAGTCGGTTTTGCTGTGCAGCCACGCCGCTGGGTTGTGGAACGAACGTTTGCCTGTCTTGGGCGTGGTCGTCGGTTGAGCAAAGACTATGAGAGGCTTGCTGAGAATAGCGAATCGGTCGTATACATTGGTTCGATACGCTTGATGCTAAAACGCCTCACAACCTAATGCTATTTACTGAACAGGCTCTAAAACCTTATGACATCACTCTATTTGGCCTAAATAAAATATTCGGCGAGTTTTGTAATTTATCCGGAACATAACCCAATGCCATGAGATCGGTGATTACATCCTTAGACCCAGTCTCTACAATAAGAACAGGATGCGATGCCTCAATAAGTTTCCGCATACCGGCCAGAATAAAAGCTTCGTGACCTTCTGCATCAATTTTAACAAGTGCAATATGTTGATTTATACAGAGCGAATCGAGCGATATAGTAAGAACTGGTAATGCACTGCCTGTGGAAGACGAAATATGGGCCTCGTAGAAATTAGTTAGCCCTGTCGTTGAGAACTTTGGGATGGACATACCAACAACCTCCAGATTGTTGGAAACTGCAGCATTTATTAAGGATACGTTTGGATGAGCAAAAAAGTTTACGTTTGCCGATAGTAATGAAAAAGTTGTTGGAATTGGCTCAAAAGCAATGACACGTCCATATGCTCCAACTAATTCGGAAAATCGCTTTGTGTAATGACCAACATTAGCGCCAATATCAATAACCCAATCTCCATCGCTTATGAAGTTGTGAAGTATCTTGTATTCAGGCTCACTTGTTACAAAAGTACCTTTACTGATTTGCTTTCCAAAGTAAATACGCTTTAATTCAGTCTGCCATTGGTGTGGCAATCGTGCTGCGATTTGTTTAAGCAGTAACATACATATTCCTTTTTCAGCATTGGTCTTCCAGCTAAGCTTTTGTAAATTTCCCTAAAAACCGCTTTTCCAAACAGGTATTCTTGAATGGTGGGCTACGGCTTATGACTTTCCAATGCAATCTAGCCAATTACAAGTATTGGTCAATGCCACTTCAGCGGGTTGTTGACCTACCACTTCCCAATACCATCCGCTAAAATTTGCAAAAGCTTATAGAGAGACCAGGTTAAGACTGCACAATCGAGCATCTTTCTATTGCGAGATGAGCATTCTTAATTGTACAAAGTTCACTTGATTTCTCTACTAGTTCTAACAGGTTTGCCTTTGGCGGGCATCTGTCTCTTCGAATCCTGTAAAACAGCACTAATGATGCTGGCATCAGTTGTGGTGCGAAACTCTCAGAAAGATGATTCAACAAGATTAGGTAAACGAATTAGCAAATGCAGGGTTTGGTCGCATTGATACAAAGTCAGTCCTGCGTTCAGGTTCTTGCTCAGCCGCCGTACGGCGGTTATATATTGCTACTACCAGACCAGTTGGAATTGTGCCAGATGTGATGAGTATTTGCACTGGAGGTGCACTTCCAACTCTCCGGGGAAAACAGTATTGAAGGCGTCTTTCGCTACGCTGTTTTCGATCAGGATCGTCATCATACCATAACTCCTTTATTTCCGATTAAGTCTATTGTAAAATCAAACGACTTCAAAAATTAAGTGTAAGGTCTTATGTATCAGTTGATAGCCACACTATCTACCGCGCTGTAATTTTTTTACGCCAGTGCCACAATCCTTGTAGAAATCCAAATCCATAGGCAAAGTGTAAAATCGCAAAAATGATAGGAAAAAACAGAGATAAACGCCAATTATGACGAGATATCCATATGCTAGTAGTAGCATTTGCAAAAGCATATGCTCCCCCAGTCCATAATAATGGACGCTTATGCTTAGTTATCAAGGCTATGAGGCAACTAACAACAAAGCTCATAACGAATGTGCCAGGCACAATCTGCCGCCATGAAGATATAGCCTGACGTTTCTGGATAACTCGCACTTTATAAAAACCATATTGATAGTATTGCCGCCAGAGTTTCCTCAGACTTGCTCGGGCATAATAAACAGAGTGAATAGATGGGTCCAGCCAAATTTTGCCGCCAGACTGCGTAAGCCTAAAATTAAACTCATCATCCTGGTTGCGCACTAATTCCTCATCAAAGCCGCCTATTTTTTCAAAAACCTGGCGGCGGTAAGTACCAAGATAAACAGTATCTACCCATCCCGCCCGACGCGCGTAGTGAAATAGCCCGCCTCCAACTCCAAATGGCGAACTAGTTGCTATTGCAATCGCTTTCCCAATGCTTGTTTCGCCAACAGCACGCTGCAGCCCACCGACATTATCAGCGCCAGTTTCAGCAAGAATTTCAACACATCGACGCACATAGTCTCGTGCTATTTCGCAGTGTCCATCGACACGTACAATAATATTCCCGAGTGCCTCCCGTAGACCAATATTGAAAGCAACTGGTACAATACGTTGAGGATTATCAAATACAACAATTCGATTGAAATCAGCCGCAATATCTGAATTACAAATACGCTCGATAATCAGTCGGGTATTATCATCGGATTGGCCATCGACGATGACTATTTCTATGAGATGATGAGGGTAATCTTGTTGTAAAATCGCACTGAGTGTGCGATATAAATAATGCTCTTCATTGCGAATTGGCATAATAATAGAAACCATATCAACATATTCCATAACTACTTATCTCCAAAATCAAGGTTTTCAACGATCTTCTGAATTTTACGACCTAATACTATCCAATCAAGGGTAGAAGTAGCAAACAAACGACCAGCTTCGCCCATCTTAGTGCGTAAATCAGCGCGATGGAGAAGATCTATGACCAAATTAACAAATTGCTGGTCGCTATACGCAATCCGAACCTCGCAGCCATCCGTGACAGAAAAGCCTCGAACTCCTTCAGGGGTTGACACGATAGGAATACCCATAGCCATAGCCTCGGAAATCTTTAACTTCGATCCATGTGTTTCAGTAAAAGGAGCAATAAAAATATCACTCATATTAAAGAAAGGCCTTATATCATCCACTTTACCAGTAAATTTTATTCCGTCAACATTGCTAAATTCTTGTTGCGAAGTCTGGCTAAAGTTCCCAGCAACGATTAATTCAACATTAGGGATTTTACTACGAATATGGGGTAAGATCCCATTAACGAATTGATGCAAGGCTTTCATATTACGCGGCGCTGATGTTCCAGTAAATAGTAAACGCGGCGGATGCGCAGTTTGGACACGAGCGGGCGCATAATAACTACAATCAATGCCATTCTCAATTACGTTAACTAATGTGTTAGGGGCAAACAACTGTGTTTCGGCTCTATCTTCTTCGCATACTGAAACTATCTGGTTAACCTTCGCATATATTTTTGGAAAGTGTCGTACGGCGAATTGATAATTTGCGAGAGCAACAATTCGCCGTAAGATATTTGACGAGTTTGCCGCATACACTTTCCAGAATTTAATATCAGCATCGCACTGGTTGAGTATCCAGTTACGGCCGTGTCCTGGTCGAATTAATGTCCCCCAATGACCCAGACTAGTAAAAACAATACCTTGAAAATTGTCGATAGTATTTTGAATATCTTGACGCTGTTGAACAGACAAACGGAGAAGCGCACAGTGATATGGAGCCTGTTGCCTTATCATTGACCAAAGAACCCGTATGCCATTTAGTATCGAGCGCTCTAAAAGCTGAAATCGGATTATCTTCTCAGTATATTTTTTCAACTCGGATGCCTGATCACTCGACAGCTCTTTTTCCGACATAATCAGAATGGTAATTTCATATCGTTTCGCTAACTCACGAATAATACCCATTGTTCTCAGGGCAAAGCCACTATGTGCTGGCCAAGGAACTTCCCAACACAAAAAAAGCAATCTTTTTCGTGCATATTTCATCTTTATTTCCTTATTTATTTAATATTTTATTGTACTTTAAGTCCCAGATAAATGCCTTTGCGAAATTCATAAAATAAAAACTTCGCATCCCATAAATAAGTCGTTCGTTCCAGGAATAAAAATCCTTAATCATTCTCCATCGTTCTTTACTCTGAATTTTTCGGTTTGATTTTCTCGTAGAAACCCCACCATAGCTCCAACGCGAAACCACTACGTTTAACTTTTTAGAAATCTCATTATGATTAATAATAGCATCTCGCAATATATACTGGTCGGCGTTAAATTTATATTCAACTTTAAACTTACCTAAAGCAATGTAAAGTCGCCTGCTAATAAAGCATGCCTGATGATTTATGTTTTTCCGAAATAGATAATATTTTGTAATAACCGGGGGGTAATTTGTTATTATATTCATTGGCAATAAGCAAATATCACAATAATATATAGAGGCATCATCGTTGATATCAATAATAACTTTTTCCAAAACTCTATCATCAAAGAAAGTATCACCTGCATTCAAAAAATAGAGGTAATCGCCTGATGCTAGTCCTATTGCCTGGTTCATTGCATCATAAATACCCGTGTCAGCCATAACAAAAACTTCTAGCCCCATCGAACGTAAGGACTCGACTGTCCCATCAGTCGAACCTCCATCTTTTATAACATATTCATATTCCTGGCTAGTTTGTGAAAGCACGCTTTTAGCTGTTTCGATGGCTAAATCTCGACAGTTTAATGTAACCGTGATTACAGTGATTTTATTATTCATATATTTCTCACAAACAGAAGTTATATATTAATATATAATACTAAATAAAAGAATGGTTATGCGCAAATTCATATACCGTCATCTTAGAAACCTGTTTATTCTTAAAAAGGGAAGTTCGCAAAATCCAAATACTAATACCGCTCCAATAAAAATGCCAAACACTCACTGCCGAGCCTGATACCTGGCTATGTATAATTCCAAAAATAATAATACAGGAGAACGCAATCGCCCAAATAGTCCTTTCATCTGCAATCGGAGCCTTAAGTATAGATAGAATCTGCTTAAAACAAAAGAAAAAAAAGCCGCATAGAAAAACTAAACCAACCAACCCTTGCTCAGCTAATGTCCCAATAAATAAATTATGGGCAATAAATTCTCTAAAACCACTTCCCCATAATGGTGAATCTAAAAATATCTGCCAACCTAAACGCCAATACTCACCTCGACGAGCCTCTAGATCAAATGATTGCGATACATTGGTTTCGTATGAGCGAAGTACCAGATCAGGGGCATAAATATAAATAACAATTCCAAAGGCTATGAGTAAAGTAACTAAGATAAACACACCAAAAGCATTCTTCCAATTACGCGTAGCTACTACTGATAAAAATGTTAGCATTGTTATAGCGCTACCAGCTATGGCTTGTCGAGAACCCAGAAGAAGCAAAAAATAAATACAATACGCTGCAGCAATCATTAGCATCGAACGCATAAATATATTGTTATAAATGCGAAATAAAGCCATAATAAATATCAAAGATATTGAAAAATCATATGAAAACCAGTGATAATTAATAATGTTTAATCGCAGAACGCCATAGCTCAACAGGGTTGGGTCTGCAATAGCCTGAGGAACAGATATATTAATAATATTCATTGCCACTATTCCACCGACTATTGTTGTCGTGATGAATGCTATCGCAAACCTTTTTATCCTTTCTACTTCCTGAGCTATCAAGTAAAAAAAAGGTAGGGGTATTAACAAATACAGAATTAAAGAACGTAAAATCGCATCTTCTTCTGATGGAAAAGAGATTAATACCAAAATAAGCATCCAAGAATACCAAATGACAAACCAAAAGACAATCCAGGTATCAAATCGCGGATGTATTAGTGGTTTATTACGCCTCACATTATATATAACCGCACTGCAAACCATAACACCAAGAAAAATCCAGGTATGCGCCACTAAGCCTATTTGTATCGAACGAGTCCACAATGGTGTCGATACATAGATTGCCAGCGCATACTCTAAACGGTTGAACCAAATAATTGCAGCACAGAGAATTAATATAGGTATGATTTGTGCATTATTTAAGTAGATAGTATCGACAAAATCATTCATTTTTCACCTCGTATATCGATATTAATTCATCAAACCATGCAAGATATTGCGAAGCTTGCGTGCCTAAACTAAAATGTTGCTCAATGTTTATACTGGCTCGCTTACCCATTGCTTGCTCTATGTCTGGATGATCGATTAAGTACAGTAGTCTTTCCTTCATCGCCGCACTATCGCATCGTGGCACTAAAAATCCATTATCACCATCGCGTAACATTTCGGGAATGCCGCCAACGCTGGTGGCAATCACTGGCGTGCCGCAAGCTGAAGCTTCAGCTATAACTAGCCCAAAAACTTCCATGTTTGCGGCGTGCAGTAGAGCATCGGAAGCCTGGTAGTACAGCGCCATACGCTGTGGGTCGCTGATATAGCCTGTGTAATGATGATTGCTTGCCGCCATATTGGCAGCATCGCCGCCAATACACACAAACACGATCTGTTTTTCGGGTCGGGCAACTGTTATCCCTTCAACGGCCTGCGTAACGGTTGTATAGTCCTTATATGGATTATTGCCGCCGCCGCTCTGGGCGGCAAATGTGCAAATAAATGCATCTTGCGGCAGGCCAAGTGTGGCGCGGGCCGCTGTGCGGTCGCCGGGGCGAAAAATGCTCAGGTCGATGCCATTATGAATCACCCGCGCCCAGCGTGGTTGAATGATCGACTGGTTCACATATTCCAATAGCCATTGGCTAGGTGTTGCAATGGCAAGCTGGCTTTGCGCATATATTTCGCGTTTACGCTGCCAGTTCGCGGCTGTCTGGTCGCGGCGAATAGAAGGTGGACGCTGAAGATCGGGGCAATGCCCACATCCGATTCGCCAGCGTTCGCAACCAATGTCTTCAAAATGCCCACAATGCCCGGTGAGTGCCCACGTATCGTGAAGCGTCCAGATCAGTGGTATTTGGTGGCTAAGTGCTGCCAAGGCGCGAAGATCAAAATAATTACCATGAAGGTTGTGAGCGTGAACAACATCAGGCTGCCAACAAGTGTCATCAAGTAAATCGTGCGAATATGGATAGTTGAAATCTTCTACCCCACGATATTGATCGCGTAATCGTTGTGGGAATGCAGCAGCTCGGAAAGCATCAGCAAGCCGATACTGCCCGCGAAATCGGGGAATTGCACGAATTTGATTTTCTAGTGTATGACAAACGCCCGACCAAGGCATTGTATGAGCATAGACATTTCCTTCTATCACCGACGGTGACGCAGTTCGACGGTTTTTTACTAAAAGCCGAACATCGTGGCCTTGAGCAGTATACAAACGGCAGAGATCAAATGCTACTTTTTCCGCACCGCCAGCTTGATCGAAAGTGTTAATTACTAGTATATTCATAAGACGTTAAAGCATATAGCGATCCTGCGTCGGTTGCGAAACCTGTCAGGCGCAGCGTTCAGCGCATTAGAATGCGGCAATTTCACTGCTGACAGCACCTGACAAGTGTACAATTCAGATAATATTGCTATAGTATGCAAACAGAGGTTTTATTTTCTACGAATATTTTCAGGAATAAGCGCTATTGCGCTTTTTACGACGTGTTTAGCCTGATGCAACCCAGAACCACCAACTTTAAGGAACATTTTCCCTAAGAAGTATTTTTTTGAATTAACAATATGCTGAATATCCCTATTATCGCGCAGCACTATACCGATTTTCATAGTATCGTTTTGAATATCAGTCCACATCTGTAAAATCTGCGGCGGATGTGTGCCAGTGTATGTTTCTAACCAGCTTGGATATTCATAGGTATTATGAACCCGATATGGGTTGCCTAATTTTTGATAATTGTTTTGCGCCCATTGAGACATCTCGCTAAAAGCACCCCACGCGACGCCGCTATAATAGGCACTTTTAGCCTGCACTTGCATCGGGAAAACCAAAGAATAGTGGTATAAGCGTATGTTACGCTTTGCGAGCGTACGCCCGCGCATCCAGCCAAGCTCACGCAGATTGCGACCTTTTTCGTCAACGACAGTTGGTGGCCGATGGATGGCATATGAAAACCCTGGCCCCCAGCGAAAAAGGCGATGAAATTCGTCGCCTCCACGGTGGCGCAAATACCAGCCATCAACAAAATAATCAAGCCCGCCCCAGAATTGAATCTGCTTGAATGAAATTGCTGAAACATCTGGGCGCGACAAGTACTCGCGGCACACACGTTCAATATCGTGCGGCAGGTAGAACTCATCGACATCAACTTGCCACAGCCACTCCCCACTTGCTCGTTTGGCGTATGCGCGACTCTGCTCGTCTTTCTCGCCGGGCCAGAACCCATCGGCATAGCCCTCGTCTTCGGCTGTCACAAGTACAACTTTATTTTCGGGGTCTTCGTTGGCCTTAAATTCGCGCAATATCTCAAGCGTGCCATCGAGCGAATGACCATCGGCGCTAGCATTTTGCCGGGCAGCTGGGCACGCCCCTTCAACTACAATGATCTGGTGCGCAAAGGGATACAATGCACGCATGTTGTAGCGGGTAAATGGCTCGCCATTGAGCACAATCATCCCAAATGTAATTTTAGGGTGCTGTTTCATCATGGCAGAGTGCTGAGGCGGCTGCGCATCAAACGGTCGAGCCATGTTCGGTAGAATTCCTTTTCTGCCTCATTATAAAAGCGCAAAAATCCTAGAATAAGCGGCCAAGCTGATAAAAGAATGAAGGAATACGCAATATCCCAAACCGTTGGCAGTTCTGGGCGAAAATAGACTATCATCGTCATAATTACTGTAGTAGTAACCAAAACAATCCATCGTCGATACTCATACTGAATTGGGTAGAGTTTACAAGCAATAAAAGAGCATACAATCGCCATTAAAAAATATGCCAAAAATGTGTTGAAAGCGGCGGCGATATACCCGAATTTTGGGATGAGAATAAAGTTCGTCGCAAGATTGAGTAAAGCCGCCGACCACGTAACAACTGGCAGGTACCAGGTTTTTTTCGAGTAGTGGATTGAAAAAGACCAAATGTAGTACAACAAAATAAAGATTGCCGAAGCAGCTACCCATACAATCACCTTCTCAGCGCCGGCATAGCTCTTCGGCAAAAACCAAAGCACAAAATGGTGGCCGCCCACAGCAACAAGAAAAGCCGTAGCGCATACTACTGCGAGCAAGTAGGTTGCCATGCGCAATGTCTGCCGCACTTCTTTGCCTGTCGTCTGCGAACGATAGAATGATGGAAACCACGAAGCATTGACGGCATCGGCAACATTCTGCACCGAACTGCCGAGTGTGTAGCCCAGCGAGTATACTCCTATGTCGGCCAGCGAAGCCCAGCGCTGCAACACAATCCGATCCGATAAACTAAGGACCCAACCGGCAACACTATGTGGAATAAGAGGCGTACTATACTTCAATAATTCCTTTACACGCTGAAAAGAAATTTTCAGCGAAATCATTGGCAGAACTAAATTGATATAGAGCGGCACCAATAAGAGCGTCGAGATGAAATTGCTCCACAGTAACCCAATCACACCGTAACCAAACATGGTTACTAGTACAATCGCCAGTGCGTGATACAGAACGGCTTGGCCGATAGTCATTGAAGCAAATAAGATCGCGCGCTCCTGGCTCCGCAAAACCATTAGTGGTACGACCGAAAACATTGATAGAAACGTCGTCCAGGCCACAATACGAAAATATACTGCATAGGACACACCGGGAGTGAAAAGTTGAAAAAGAGCATCGCCTTGCCACTCTAAAAGGCCAAGACAGGCTAACGGTACAAAAAACAAGAAAATCGATATCTGGCCCATAATCAAGCGACGCTGTTCTTCATCAGGTGCATCAAAATAAAATCTGCCTACCGCAGATACGAGGCCAAACGTCATTACCATATATAAAATTTGATTGATTGTATTCGACAGACTAAAAATACCATACTGCTGCGGTAAAAGAAAATGCGAATAAATTGGGAGTAGAATAATGCCCAAAACACGTGGCATTATTGTCGCGACCAAGTAGAAGAGCGACCGGCTCGCATGTTTATTCATGACGCTTCTTTAAGTAATGGTATGTACTGTTACTTGTACACGAAGCTGAGCGCGCCACCAATCCAGCAGGTCGCGCATCGTCTGCTCAAATGAAATCTCTGGATGCCATCCTGTTGTCCGACAGAACCTTTCAGCATCGGCGTGCAGCACCTTCACATCGGAGGGCCGTATTCTTGTCGGGTCTTTCACAACATTGATGCGCGCCGAGGTCAGCGCCATCAGCAAGTCAAGCATCTCGCCCACACTGCGGCAGATCCCTGACCCGACGTTATAGACCTCACCAGGCACTCCATATTCCAAGGCCAGCCAGTAGGCCCGCACCATGTCACGCACATCGGTCCAGTCCCGCTCACTAGTCAGATCGCCCACATGCAGCACCGTTGACTTTGTCAGCCCGGCTTCGATCATCGCAATCTGCTTGGCGAAGCTGCTTGTAACAAACACATCGCCGCGACGCGGCCCCTCGTGATTAAAGCCCCGCGTTACCACCGTCTTGAGTCCATAGCTGCGGTGGTACTGCCAGGCCAGCTGCTCCTGGGCCACCTTGCTCACTGCGTAGGGCGAGAGCGGGCGCAACGGGTTGCTCTCCTTAATTGGCGTCTCGCCAGGCAGAACCAGCCCATACTGCTCGCTCGAGCAGGCGATTTGAATCAGTGGGTCGATCTGTGCCGCACGTACGGCCTCGAACAGATTGATCTGGCCGATTGCATTGACTTGAAATGTCTCGACCGGAGCACTCCACGAGGCTGGCACGAAGCTCTGGGCAGCCAGATGAAAAATCTTGTCCGGCCGAGCGGTCGCAATCACCGAGCGCATCGCGCCCGCATCGGCCAATTCTCCATAGACCAGGTTCAGCTTGCCTGGCTCACTACAGGCAGCCAGCATCTCTGGTGTCGTCACCCGCCCCTCAAGTGGGCGTATGTTCAACAAGCCACTGACTGCCAGATCCGCCAGGTTCTCCATCCGGCTGCGCCAGCGGCACATACCATAGAGCTTGACATCGGGGTGGTTCGCCAGAATATATTCGGCCAGGTGGCTCCCGGCCATACCAGTGATACCCGTGATCAGGATGCGTTGCTGCATTGTAGGCATTCCTCGATTATCTACTGCTCGGCACCAGGGCTTGCTCGTACCACTCGATAGTCCGCCGTAGCCCATCTTCGAACTGCGTTTGTGACTCGAAGCCGAACCAGGCTCTTGCCCGGTTGGTATCCAACTTGCGGCGCGGCTGGCCATTCGGCTTGCTGGTATCCCACTCAATCCGGCCACAAAAACCAGTCAGACGTGCGATGGTCTCGGTTAAATCCTTAATGCTAATCTCGTATGCGCTGCCCAAGTTCACCGGCTCACTGTTATCATAATGTTCTGCGGCCAGCACAATTCCTTCGGCCGCATCGTCGACATACAGAAACTCGCGTGTTGGGCTGCCATCACCCCAGGCTTCAATCGCAGCATCGCCATTGTTACGCGCCTCGACACACTTTTTAATTAGTGCCGGAATGACATGCGATGAAGCCGGATCAAAGTTATCGCCAGGGCCATATAAATTTACCGGCAATAAAAAGATGCTATTAAAGCCATATTGCTGACGATATGCCTGGCTCTGTACCAGCATCATTTTCTTGGCCAGGCCATAAGGCGCATTGGTTTCTTCCGGGTAGCCATTCCACAGGTCGTCTTCGCGGAACGGCACCGGCGTATATTTCGGGTACGAACAGACGGTGCCAATCGCCACGAATTTTTCAATACCAGCACGCCACGATTCGTGGAGCAGTTGCACGCCCATCATCAGGTTGTCGTAGAAGAATTCGGCCGGGTGCTCACGGTTTGCACCAATGCCACCAACATTTGCAGCTAAGTGAATGATGATATTTGGCCGCGTATCGTCGAGTAAGCGCCGGATCGCGGCTGTGTCGCGCAGATCGTACTTGCGGCTGCGCGGAATATAGATATTGCTAGCGCCCTGGCATTGTAGCGCACGCACCACCGCCGCACCGAGAAAACCTGCGCCACCTGTGACAATGATGCGACGGTCACGCCAGTACTCAGCGCCTGTGGACCAGAAAAGATGCTTCTTATCTTCAGATTGGTGGTGAGACATATCGTTCCCTTGCTCGAACAATATAATTGAAGCTTGAGCTAAATAAAAGCCGTTTGTTTACTATCTTCCTGTGCTGCAGCGCCAAATGGCGCTGCAGCATCGGGCAAGACTTCGGCAGCAAGATGCTGTTGCTATCGCGGCTGGGCTTTTACATTGCGAAACAAGCGAAAGCGGCGGCGCGTGCGCGATCGCTCGTCGCCATAGTAATAGTAGTAACTGTGCTGCTTACCGCGTGGCGTCGCCACACCATTCAGCACGACACCGAGCAGGCGCGCACCAGCCTGGGTTAGCTGCTCAGATGCCTGGCGCAGCGCCCCTAGCCGGGTAGTATAGGCGCGCGCTGTGAGTATCACCCCATCGCATGCGCGCGCCAGCAAGGCCGCATCGGCAAACACCAGCAGTGGCGGCGTATCGAACAGGACAATATCACACTCGGCCTTCAACGCCCCGATCAGGGCGGCCATACGCCGCGAGCTCAATAGCTCGGCCGGGTTGGGCGGGATCGGGCCACACGGCATCAACTGTAGGTTTGGCACCTCGGTCGGTGCAAGGTGCTGATGTAATTCGCTGCTCTCAGGATTGAGCAGCGCCGATGTCACACCGCGCTCATTTGGCAACTCAAATATTCTGTGCAGCGTCGGGCGGCGCAGGTCAGTATCCACTAAAATCACCCGTTTGCCCGACTCAGCCAGCGCCACCGCCAGGTTAGCAATTGTCGTGCTTTTACCCTCGCCCGGGTTTGCGCTGGTAATTGCGACTGTCTGTAGAGGACTATCAACTGCAGTAAAATCGAGGTTCACGCGCAGCATACGGTAAGCTTCGGATAGCGGCGAATTAGCGTCGCTTCGGGTTACGAGCTGGGTACCTGGCCCGGAACCAGCTATCTTGCCAATGCTGCCGAGCGTCATAGCACCTGCGATCCCGCTTGCCTGCTCGACTGTCTTTACACGGTCGTCGAGGTATTCTAGAAGAAAGGTGCCACCAATCGCGAGCAGCGCACCAACAATTGCCGCCAGCAGGGTATTCCTGAGCGGCTGCGGGCGCACCGGGTCAGGCTCGGCGCGCGCCGCCTCGGCCACCACCAGATTATCGGTGCTCTGCGCCTCAGCCATCTGCACATCGCCCAGGCTCTTTGTCAGCGTCGCATAGCTGCTGCGGTACTGCGCCAGCAAAGTTTCTAGCCGGTTGCGCTCGGCCTCAGTCACAGCAACGCTTGAAGCCTTTAACGTCACCAGGCTTGCCTGGGCGCTATCGATATCGGCCTGTACCTTGGCCAATTCGCGTTCTAAGCGCTGTTGGGTATCACTATAGCGATTCGTCTGCTGGGCCTGATTTTGCTGGCTAAACACGCGCACAATTGCGTTGGCAATATCGGCAGCGCGCTGTGGATCGGAATCTTCCACTGTCAGGTTCAGCAGCTGGGTATTACGCACCGGCGCAATGCTCACCCGTTTCGATAGTGTATCGGCATCGGCGGGCAGCTGTAAGTTGGAAATCACTGCCTCGAGCACCGGCCGTTTGCGTATCAGCTCGGCATACGTTTGCGCGAGACGCTCGCCGGTGAGCAAGGCGTTATAATCGGCTGAGCTATTACCGGTGCGCGCCTGGTTGATCAGCAGCGAGGCCGACGCCTGGTACACCGGCGTGGCCTGCAGGCTATAAAAATAGGCGGCGGCACCGGCCAGCGTCATGCACAACACAATCAGCCACGACCAGCGCCAGAGAATTGAGACGTACTGCAGTAATGCTAATGGCTCGGCGGCCCGCAGCGGGGCCACCCCAGGACGACCAATACGCGGCATGAGCTTCCTCCATGCGCTGCCTGGTGTGGCAGCCGACATCGGGGCAGTAGTGCTATCTGCCAACTGAGCATTGGATGTAAGTGGAGCAATGATGCCATCGTAATGCAACAATTGCCCTGATGCGCCATATATCGCGCGCGCGCTTTCGCGCACCACCAGTGGGCTCCTATCGGCCTGCCGCCACTCGGTCTCAGCATCAAGCAATTCGCCCTGCTGCTGAGCAAATATTGCCTCGGTATAGGCGGCATCGAAGGCGGCTTTGTTCAGCTCACCGGCGCGTAGCTCGGCCATGCTGCCGTAACCGAGCAGCTCAAGCAGGGCCGGGCTAGCCGCGATCAGGGTACCGTCGGCTGCCAGACGGTATGCACAAACAGCGCTATCGGTCAGCAACGCTTGAAATGCCTCGGTACCAGCCAGCAGCGCGGTCAGACCAGTAAGGTAGCTTTGTTCAAACTGTGGAAGTATAGGCGTCATCATAGCTCAATAATCTTGTTTTCTTTTAGACAAAAATCAAACGTCTTGCTGCCTACTTCAGATAAATAATCAAAAATTTATGTCTATTAAAATATCGCTGGTAAGTGTACCCACAAACCGTGCTTGGTATTTACTGTTTTCGGCAGGCGCAGGGCTGGCGTGAAGAACGCTGGCACCGACCGGCAGCTTAATGCTTACGCTAAAGGAGGTTGCCAATGTACCAGGCTGCTTCTGGATGCGCAGGCGATAGTGCCACCCTTGCGCATCGCGCGTTACGATCGTCGTTGGCAGTTTATAGCGCAGCACTGTGTCGCGCGTTTCGCCGAAGCTAATCACCTGGAACACACTCAGCTCAGTAGTGCCGCCCGCGCCTTCGGCAACATGCACCGTTCCATCATCGCCCACACCCGATTCCATCCAGGCATCGGGGACAGGAAGCGTATTCGCGCCAATAAACTCGCTGCCGTGTGGCACAAGCACCCGCATATAGTCGTAGAAGCAGCGCTGCATCCAATCGGCATAGCTATTTTTGTCGTCTCTAAACTGGGTGCAGGTATCGTGCGATTGCGCCGCATTATGATGACGCAACGTAAGCACCGCCTGCGGCGCGCTGGGTTCGCTGAGATCGAGCACGTAGCTAATTGCCGTTGTAACATTCGCGTTAACCTTGTTGTAGCCCATATTAGTATCAACCGGCATCAGGAAATCGGTAGTGCCCGGCTGCACCGCGCCATTCCAGCCATAGCGCGCAAACAACGCTTGCGCCTGCGGGTTCGGCACATCCAGCAGCAAGTGACGTTCGTACAACGCGCGGCGTAATGCTAGTGCCAGCCGCCAGGCATCCAGATGCGCGCCAGTATTATTCACCTTTGCCAGCATAGCATTAGCCAGGCGACCAATATAGGCCTTGGGGTTTTGCTGACCTTTTTGCTCATCGTGCTCGCTGCGCAGGTAGGTCAGCACATTCTGCGACGATACTGGTGTAGTACTCCCTTCCACATTCACCGGGCCAAGCACCTCAAGCAGCATCTGCGCGAAATATGGGTCGAACGCTACGACATTGGCAGGCGCATGGCCCTGCCCAAGCGCGTACAGGTCACGTGCCTGCTTTGCGGTAGTGGGAAAATCGGGCGACCAGTTAGCATCGCGAAATAGCCACATCTCAATATTCATATAGCGCAATTGAGGCTGCGGTGGGTCGGGATACACCACGTTTGCGTAGTCATCAATATCGGGCGAATAGCGAAGTACCACTTCATTAGGGCGACCACCACTGAAGGCAACCGTGCCAGCAGCACCAATGAACCCACCCGTAGCGCGTAGCTCGTCGGGATTTTGCGCGAGCAGCAGGTACTCGGCTGGCGCATGCGCGCCTAGCAAATCGGGTAGCGCAAGTGCCAATGTCATGCTATCGCGCAGCAGCCCGGCCAGCGCGGCAAGCGGCTGGAGGCGGGTAGCCAGCGGTGCAGGTATCTGTGCTACTTGCAGGCGTGCGGCGGCATCGGCAGCGCGCGTGGCGGCATCGCGGGCCGCCTGTAGCTGGGGCTGTGCGGCTTGAACCTGGCTGAGCAGCGCAGCGCCTAACGTTTCAGCCGAGCCACGGGAAAGCAGCAAAGGTGCCAGCCCGGCATAAGCATCATCGGCGGCAGCAGCCAGATCAGCGGCGCTTTCGAGCAAGGGCGCTGTATCGGCAAGCCTGGCGCTTGCGCCCAATAGTGGTGCTGCAGCTGTTCTCAGGGCAGCCGTATCGGCCCGCGTTTTTGTAAGCAGTGGCCCAAGCGCAGCCAACTGCGTGGCACTTGGTTGCCCAGCAGTATATGGCTGTAGCGCCTGCAAGTCATCGAGCAGCGCGGGCAGAGCTGGCGCAACTTCAAGCGCTAAGCGCCCAAATGGCAGGCTCTGGTCGATCGGTTGCAGCTGGCGCGCAGTTGCAGGCGATAGGGTAGCCATATCGATCTGTGCCCAGGTATCGGCAGCGCGGGCCAGGCTGGTGCGCGCATGTTCATAGGCAAGCCGCTCAGCATCGAGCTGCGCCTGTAGGCGCGGCCCGGTCAGCGGCGCGCTATCAGCTGGAGCTAGAAGCGGGCCAAACACAGTAAACGCATCGTCAGCAGCGGCGCTCAGTTCCACACTGGCATCCAGCAGCGGGCCAGAGGCCGCTAGCTCGCCGCCATAGCGCGGCACCCAACCCAGATAAGGTGTGATCGGCAGCAGCAGCGCAGCTTCGGCCCGTAGCGCAGACGTATCAGTGCGGGTTTGCGCCAGCAGCGGGCCAAGCCGCTCGGCAGCTGCCCGATCGAACGGGCCTTGCGCCAGCCCCTGAAGTGCCCGTGCATCGGCCCGAACTGCCTGCGCCTTGCCATAGATCAGCCAGCCTTTGGTAATTAGCCCCGCGCTTAGCAGCAAGGCAACCATTACTATGATCAACCAGCGGCGTGATACATAGGGGCGGCGCAACACCTGCGGCTTACTATCTAGCTCAGTTGCCGACACAGGCTTCCTTTCTCTGCGCTGGCGAGGTGGGATACACCTAACATTCGCAATACCAGCGCACATTTACCCTACATACAAACCAACTATATCCTGAGCCTTACACCTGGTTTTCGGCCTATATAAATACCCTGACATCTTGAAGACATTGTTTTGTCATATTTCAGCCGTCAGTTCGCGGTACGCCTGCACCACCGGGTCATCGTCGGATGTGCCAACCGCCAACTCACGGGACTGCGCGGCATGAAGGTAGCTACGAAATGCCTGCTCGCGTTCGGCGCGCATCCCCACGGCACTATAGGCACGGAGCATCCAGATCATAGCGTCTTCAGCAGCTGCATCGGCATCCAGAGCGAGTGTGCAGCTTTCAATGCAGCGGCGAAAATCGCGCTGAGCATAACAATGCTCGGCATGGCGCTCGGCGGCAATCACGAAACTACTCATCAGGTAATCGCGCCGTTCACGGCTCCAGCGCACCGCTCGCGGTATATTGGCCATATATGGCCCGCCATACAGTGCCAGCGCTTGGGCATAATAGGGCACCGCTGCAGCCAACCCGTGCTCCTGATCGTACTGTATCGCTAGCCCAAATACCTGCTCGAATGCCTGCACATCGCTGTGATAGGCTTCTGGATCGAGCCGACAATAATCGGGTTCAATTAACAATGCCTGCGCGGCGAATGCCCCGCCGCCTGCCCCAGATTCAAACGCCTGGCGTAGGGCCGTAAGCGTGCGCGCCAGGCTATTTGCGCTCCATCCCTCGCCCCATACCGCATAGCCCAGCGCCTCGCGGTTTGTACCACGCGTGCCACAGTGCACCAGGTATGCTAAAACACCCTGCACCTTCTGCCAGCCCGCGCGTCCGCTTCCTTGCTGCACAAGCCCATCTGCATACAGTTCTTGGCTGCCAATATGCGCACGCATGCGCCCCAAACACTCAATATACATTCCCTGGAATGGGCGCATCACGATTGGTATATCGGCCAGCTCTTTTACTGCAAGGAGCGCGAGCCGGGCTTGCTGGCGCACCTGTGGGTCGGTATCATCGAGCAGGCGGCGTAAATGTGTGACCGCACGCTGCCCATAGGTACCTACCAGGATTACGTAGCTCTGTGCACGCACTTCCGGTTGCGCATTTGTCAGCAAAGGGAGGTAACTTCGTACAAGGCTGGGCATCGCTACAACTCTCTGAAATACAGGCTTGTCACCGGCGGTGACATACCATATAGCGGTGTTATTCAGCCAAAGCCAGGAAGGCTCACCTGTTCTGCAAACCGCTATAGAAATATGTACTGCTCATTTTCTAGCCAGTTTCAGCTGCAACAAGTGCTGTTTCATCACTAGCATATGTCAGGCCTATAGTATGCGCATCGCCGCACACACCTATTTTGCGATAGGCGTATACGCTAGCTCCAACCCACCTGTATGAGACATGAAAGGTGAGGTGGCTTAGCGAATACAAAGTGGCAAAAAGGCAAGAGAAAGGGCAATACTAATGCGACACCCGTGTAGGTGCCTAATACATTGTAGGTGTGCACGCTCATTTACGCGCCGTCGGCGTAGGCGCATCCGCCCATATCCATAGGGAATGTATGCGAAGCTCGCTGCTGCGCGGCTGAGGAAGCGCGCTATGTGCAATAATAAAGCGATAGCGCCTGCTATGCACGCCATCGCCTTACTTACATTGCTCAATTGTTACCAAAAAGAATCAAACCAATTGAGTATTACTTCGGCACTTCCGCCAGCTGGTGACGATACGCATAGATCGCCAACTCAAACCGATCGGCGACCCCAAGCTTACTGAAAATCGACGTAAGATGGTGCCGCACTGTTGCTTCGCTTACTACTAATTGCTCACAAATCTGCTTGTTACGCAGCCCTTGGCCGATCAAGGCAATAACCTCGCGCTCGCGGTCGGTCAGGCGTGCGATCTTTTCATACTCGGTATTTCCTGTTGGCGCACCGCGCACGCGTTCATTTAGAATACTTGCAATCAACACCCGGTCGAGCCAGACTTCGCCCGCACACACTTTCTCAATTGCACGAAGCACGGTTTCGGCTGCTTTTTCTTTAAGCACCAGCCCCATGGCACCCAATAGCACAGCCCGCCGATGTGCCTCAGGCTCCCGCACACCGGTCAAGACAATCACTCGCATATCGGGCGCACGATCGAGTAAGTGGGGCAATAATTCCAGCCCATCGTCGCTGCCTAGTGCAATGTCGAGCAATAATACATCCGGGCGAAGTGCACCCACACTTGCGAGCGCCTCGCTGCGTTCACCTGTATCACCAACCACGAGCAGATTTGGCTGCGCCGCCAGCAACGCCCGTAGCCCATCACGCATCAACTGGTGATCATCAACAAGATACACATGGATGGGATCATTACAGGTTGCCATACCCTCTCCCTAAAGTCAGTTCGTAGTCAAAGCCTATGCGCTTATTAACCAATGGTAGATCGTTTCGATCCGGAGGCGATCATTCCACATGCCGCGCTCACCCAGTTTGATGCTGCTCGGGAGAGAATCCTTGTCGCACAAGCCCAAGTCTGCTAGCGCAACTGTCTCACCATCCTACCGAGTCGTCAGTGTCCGAAAGATGTTGTCCGGCACATTGGCGGTGTCCCAGGTCTAATCAACCACTGCACCAGCGTCGTTAAGCAGCCAGGCCAGCTTGATCCCGATAATCCAGCGCCCGTTCAACTTGCCTTTCCTTTCTTGCCAATTTGACGCTTACTGCGACCCTGCGGCGTGGATGGAGCAAACGCGATACTATAGGTGTCAACCACGGTAAAGAAGTTTGGGTCGCCCAAAATGGTTAAGACATTCTCGGCATGGTCGCGAAGCAAGCGCTACAAGCGCATCCGCTCAGGCAGGTAATAAGGCTCGCTAATTGACCTGCAACCAGCAATAAAAGGCGCGAAACCACCACCTTTCACCCTAAACAGCAATCCGCTCGTGACAGTCTCAGTGGCAAACAAAAGGGCATCGGAACGCTTATTGACACGGCCAAACTATTCGTCTCCCATGCAAAACACGTAAATAATACTCTAGTCCGCAGGCATACCAGCCCCCTGTGATGTGTTCTGAGCGTATCCCTGGTAGAGGACGGCTTTGCGTTTCACAAATCGACTCAACCACCTGATCAACGAGCGCCATAGTTCATTATAAATGAATTGAGAAAGCTCGAACTGTTACTTTATTATACAATAATAGCGATACCAACACAAATAATCCACGGCACTAACAACAAGCGCGTGGTGCCAGCCGGGTTCTATCACAAGCGGGCATAGAAATAAGCCCGCTGAAATTCAAAATTCACCCATTTCTAATGTACCGATTCTGCCTTGAGCAGCGTTCTACATAACAGCAATATATATTTGCCCAAGGCAACCCATACTCCTTACTCTACATTTATTAGAGGCATTTCTGAGCTTTTTGTTCAGTGCTAGGATCGGTATAGCACAATGCTGCTTTTCCTGAAAGAATATCTCATCGTGCTGGCGCTTGGTATTGGTGCCGCACTTTCGCATTATGCCTGGCGGAAGCGCAATGTGCGCGGTGCGTGGCCCTTTTTCTGGCTTACTCTGGCGATATCTGAATGGGTACTAACCTATGGGCTTGAGCTCATAGCAAGTACGCTTGCAGATAAATTACTGTGGGCCAAACTGCAATATATTGGCATTTCTCTGACACCAGTGGCCTGGTATGCGCTTGCACTTACATATGCGCACCCGGAACGGCAGCTTAGTAAGCGCACCTTAGCAACCCTATTGTTGATGCCTGGTATCACCACTGCCCTAGCATTCACGAACGAATGGCATGGGCTTATCTGGCACCAGGCAATACTCACGCCGAATAATGGTTTCCCGATGCTGGAACTCACGCATGGCGCGTGGTTTAGCATTCATACATTCTTTTCCTATGTGCTAATGGCATTAGGCACCTTTCACCTGATAGTGCCAGCTCTACGCTCATCCGGGCTGCTGCGCTGGCAAGCGAATTCGATGGTTGCTGCGGCGCTGGTGCCCTGGCTGGCTAATTTTGTGTATATTGCGCAGATGAAGCCATTCTACCCGTTTGACCTGACCCCATTTGCCTTTGGCCTAAGCGCGCTGGTATTTGGTTGGTCGCTCCTACGTCTACGCCTGCTCGACCTATCGCCGATCGCACACCATACCATCTTGCGCGTGCTCGATGATGGCGTGTTCGCGCTTGACCTTCAGCAACGCGTGATCCACGCGAATCCGGCGGCCGCTGCCGTAGCTGGGCAGCCTGTACGGGCAATGATTGGGCGGACATTGGCCGAAATCTTTGGCGCAACACACCCACTCACGCTTGCTGTTCTACACAATAGCTCGGTGCGAACTGAGGTACAGTGGGAAGATGCGGGGGTTTATCGTGTGTATGATATGCAAGTATTGTTGTTGCAACAACACGAGCAGCCACCTGCTGGCTGGCTGCTGATTATGCACGATATCTCCGAACGAAAACATAAGGAAGAAATTCAGCGGGTATTCGCCCAGATATCACAGCAGTTTACTTCAACGCATGCAATCGAACATGCGCTGTATACGGCTGCGCGGGCGCTTGTGCCAGCCCTGGCCGATATGTGTGTGGTGCTATTGCTCGAACCCAACCGCCTGATTCGACAGCTGGTACATGTTGTAGCAAACCCGGCTACTGAAGCGCTGGTTCAGTCCATTGCATCCAAATACCCTTTATCGCCCGGAAAAGCAAGCCCCTATTTCGAAGCGCTGTACCAAGGCAAACCAATTCTGGCTAGCCAGCTTAAGGCTACCGATCTGGCCGAATTCGCACAGGATGAACAGCACCTGCATATGTTACAGGATCTGGGCCTTGTTTCACTACTCCAAATGCCGCTGGTAGCCCATGGGCAGGTGCTAGGCGCATGCCTGTTCGCCACGCTTGAGTCGCGCCGGATGTACACGCCTGCCGATCTCGAACTGTTGCAAGAGCTTGCCAACAACATCGCACTAGCAATGACGAACGCCCGCCTGTTCACCGAGCTACACACATCCGAGCAACGTTACCGTGCTGTCGTTGGGCAGGCTGCTGATAGTATTCTGCTCACCGATGCGTATGGGCGTATTATCGACACGAATAATCGCACGCTGGCGCTGCTAGGGTATACACGCGAACAACTGCTTACTCACCGCATCCACGATCTACTTGGCCGCTTCGATCATATGAATACGAAGGGGGCGATCGCGCTAAGCGCGCTGAATGGGCAGGTGCTGGCGGCCCGCCACCTCAACAATGGCTTTGTTCCCGTTGAAGCAAGCGTTAGCTCATTCACCGAGCAAGATGAGCCGCTATTTGTCGTTATTCTGCGCGATATTTCGGAGCGCATTGCCAACGAGAAGCAGTTGCGCCGCCAGAACGACGAGCTCTTAGCGCTCCATGCGACGACCCTGGGCTTGCTCGATCGCCTCGATCTTGGGCATCTGCTTGAAACCATAGTCATTCGTGCAGGCGCGCTCCTCGATACACCACACGGCTACCTGTATATGCACGATGCAGCGATCGACATGCTTGAGCTGAAGGTTGCAACCGGCGTGTTTGCGCAACAGCTAGGCAGCCGGATTGAACGGGGACAAGGGCTGGCAGGGCGGGTGTGGGATAGCGGACATACCATCACTATTGCAAATTATCGCGCCTGGCCCCATCGGCTCACGGCACTGGATCCACTCAATCTTCACACCATTATTAATGTACCTATTCATACGCATACCACGTTTATTGGCGTGCTAGGGCTAGCTTACCAGGAAGCCACGCGCCGCCCAAGCGATGCCGAAGTCCGGCTACTCCAGCGCTTTAGCCAGCTCGTCTCACTAGCGATCGACAACGCACAGCTCTACACAGCTGCACAACAAGAGCTGGCCGAGCGGCGGCGCACTGAAGCGGCACTACGCCAGGCCGAAGCTGAGTTGCGCCGGGCGAAAGAAACGGCTGAAGCCGCCACCGAGGCCAAATCGATTTTCCTAGCGCATATGAGCCACGAACTTCGCACACCGCTTACTAGCTTGGCTGGCAATACCGACTTGCTACTGATGACCAAGCTGGATGCGGAACAATACGAGTTTGCAAACCGTATCCGCATCAGCAGCAACGCGCTTCTTGCCGTCATCAACGATATTCTCGACCTCTCGAAGATCGAGTCGGGCAAAATGCGCATCGAGAGCCAGCCCTTTGTGCTGCGCGATTGCATTGAAGAAGTCATTGATATCGTAGCCGCCCAAGCCGCACAGAAACATCTCGATCTGGCATACACGATCGATGCGGCAGTGCCAGCGGCTATTGTGGGCGATAGTGTGCGCTTGCGTCAGGTGATGATCAACTTACTCAGTAATGCGGTAAAATTCACCGCCAGCGGAGAAATTGGCCTGCATGTAGAGGCCCAGCTCATCCAGGCAGGCAGTTACGAGCTACACTTTAGCGTAGCCGACACTGGTATTGGCATCCCACCTGAGCGTATGCAACGGCTATTTACTTCGTTCGACCAGGGTGACAAGAGTATTACCTTCCGATATGGCGGAACCGGGTTAGGGTTGAATATTAGCAAGCAGCTCGTTGAATTGATGAGTGGGCAAATTTGGGCCGAAAGCATGCCAAATATCGGCTCGGTATTCCATGTCACTATCCGCGCCGAAGCCACTGAGACGCCTGCTGCGCCGTTCCTCTCGCTAGCCGGTTTGCGCTTGCTAATAGTAGAAGAGTTTGCCCGAACCCGCGACGCAATCGAGCAACAAGCCAACGCCTGGGGCATGCACATCCGTTCAACGTATTCGGCGCTTGAGGCGCTCCGCTGGGTGCGCAGCGGCGAACGCTTCGATATTGCCATTATCGACTGGCAGAATGCCGATATGAGCGCGCCGCTCCTGGCCGAGCAATTACGGCTACATCATAGCGAAGAGCTACCAATTATGCTCCTGGCTGCGCTCGATCTGCATAATGAAAAGCTCGCCACCATCGAACCATTCGTATACGAGGTGCTGCGCAAACCGCTCAAATTCTCGCAGCTTGGTCTTGTGTTTAGCAGCGCGGTAGCATCCGAACAAGCCATAGTATCCAAACGCGTGGCTGATTCGCCCACCCCTGCTAGCAATAGCCAAGGGCTGCGCGTACTTGTTGTCGATGATGATCACCTCAACCGGCAGCTCATGGCACAGATGCTTCAACAAAGCGGTTTTCAAACACATATAGCCAGTAGTGGGCAGCAGGCTTTGCATATGCTAGAAAGCGACCAGTACAATGCAGTGTTGCTCGACTATAATTTAAGCGATATGCCGGGCACACTGCTGGCTCGCACGATAGATTCACGTACCACGCCCCGCCCCTACTTGGTAGCACTCAGCGCGTATAGTCTCGACGAATTGCGCACGCTCTTCGGCGACGCGCCAATTGACGCCTTTCTCGCCAAGCCAGTGAAAAAGGCAATGCTCCAATCAGTGCTGGCACCTATTTACCTACCCGCCGCCGAAACTGCGCTCATCTGGCCCGAGCAGGATGCAGGCAACCCGATTGATTATGCACTACTCGACCAGACCGCTGCTGTGCTTGGCCCTGAGGGCGCCATGATTATGAGCCAGCTCATCACACGCTTTCTCGATGATGCCGTAACCCTTGTGGAAAAGCTGCACGCAGCGGCAGCGCACAATGACACAACAACATTGCATCAGCAGGCTCACAAGCTACGCTCTGGAAGCTTACTTGTCGCTGCAATGGCACTGGCCAAGCGCTGCGAAGATATCGAGCGCGCCACGAACGCTGGGCAACCAGCCGATTGGGTAGCGCTTATTCAACAAGTTGAGGCGGAACTAGTGCGGACAACATCAGTGCTCTTGCACTATCGCGACCACGTATACAAACCTGCGTAAGCCTTAATAGGGCGTTCGCTTCATAAAGCAATTGCTTTACTTCCTTGTAATGATGTGCACGGCACGCACATCATTAACACGAGTTACGCGGTCGCCCGCGCTTGAGGAATAGTGCCTGCGGCAGCATGGTACCAAACTATTTTTTTGGTGTTCCGCGGTTGGCGCTTCGCGCCAACCGCGGAACACCAAGATACAAACGTACCGTTCTGCCGCAGGCGAAAAACGTCCACCGCGTAACTCGTATCATTAAGAAGAAGCGGCAACGTACTGCGCCGCGCTGAGCCCAGGCTCAGCGCGCTACGGTTTCGCTCTGTTCGAGCGCTAATGTAGTGCGCCGCTGCACCAGCAGCGCAACCCCAATTGCACCCACTATCAACATTCCCAAAGCTGCGCCAAATACCATACCGGCCATGGCTGCTGGCCCATAGCTCCCAAGCAAGAACCCAAATAATGCTGGTAGCAACAAGCCACCAGTATTACCAAGCGCCAGCACCCGCGCCGCAGCCCGGTTACTTCCTTGTGTTGCGCTCATAATCACCGCCAGCAGCGTAGGAAAGACCGGCCCGCAGGCCAGGCCTAACAGCAGGATGCCCACTACCGAAGGGAGTTGCGCGCCTACGCCAAACAGCAATATCGCTGCTGCGCCCAGCACACCCGATAAGCTCGACAATAAGAGCGCCGATGATGTGAGCCGCAACCCTAGCGCCGTGCCCAGCATTCGGCCAGCCGTAAAACCTAACCAGAACCCCGAAGCACCCAGCGCCGCCATTTCTGGCGTAAGGTGAGCGCTGGTGATGAGATAAACGGTAATCCAGCCGCCTAGACCAACTTCGGTACCAATATAGATCAGGAGCAGTACAGCAAGTAGCCACAGCACACCTGCGCCGCGCATATCATCGGCAGGCGGCACCGCGACGGTATCGCGCACCGCAACTTCTAGCCGCCCCATCAGGAACGGCGCGAGCACGAGCAACACAGCCGCGCCAAGCGCGAGCGCCGCATACGAAGCACCGAGTTGCGCACCCGCATAGCCAGCCAGCAATGGCCCTATGATCGAACCAATGCCATAAAACACATTGACGCCATTCAACACCGCAGCACTGCGCGTGGGGTAGAGCCGCGCCACCAGCAGATTGCCAGCCGACAGCACTGCCCCATAGCCAATGCCCATCAGAAGCGCAGCCAGCACTAGAAGCACAAAGCGGCTGCTAACAGCCAAGGCCAAGGCCCCAACGCTCATCAGCACCATTCCAGCCGCCAACACAATCTGCAAACCAAATCGGTCGCTCGCGCGGCCAACCAATGCCTGCGCCAATATCACGCCCAGCGAAATTGCCGTGAAGAGCACACCCAGTGCTACAACATGCTGCTGACTGCGCGCGGCAAGAAATGGCAGTGCTGGCCCCAGGCCAGATAAAACCATACCTGCGGCCAAAAAAACGCCGCACGCCAGCAGCAGCATGCGGCGGGGAGGGGAAAATACTATCCGAGACATGCTAATACTTTACACTCTTGCATACATCAAGGCGCAACCCCGATTAACACCAACGGTACAGCCGGAATGCCGCGCCCCTGACGAATCAGATTATATAACTCACCTTCATAATACCCTACACCCGATGACATAGATAATTGAAGAGATTTCATCGGCAAAATCTCCACACCAACATCAATAACATCGCCCACATAAAAGGCCATATGTTTAACAAAAAGATCATATGCAACGAAAGAATATTTACCAAACTGTATTTCGACTGCAATTCTATCTTTAACAAAATCGGTTTGATTATATGATTTAATCGGAGATAGGCCAGCATCTTTAATTTCTTGATATTGTTTTTCCGGTGTAAGGTGCATGGTCTTTCGAATAAGCCGATAATCCGATGTAACCCAATATGAAGTTCGTGACTCGCTCCACCCAAGTTTCGCTAACTCTGCACTGTACGCTTTATTCATATCAACCGGACTATAGAACATCTGACCTAATGTTCTTCGTTCTTGTGATACTTTTGTGCGGCAAACCGCAGCATCTACCGCCTGAACAACATTTTCTAGTTCTTGCCAGAGTACTGGTTTGTGTACGAGTATATGTTCGCGACCGTTTAGATGCGAATAAATTTCAACTATTTTCATTTATGTCCACCTTTCGGTAAAGACGGATTGTAAACAGGTTTACCCATTGGGCGTGTTCTTAAGATACCTGCACGTAAAGCTTGGATACGTTCTTGCGCAATTTCCACGTATTGCGCATCGATATCGCAGCCATATGCATGACGATTATGCTTTAAGGCAGCCAAAAGGGCTGAGCCAACCCCCATATATGGATCAAGTACATTATCGTTCTCGTTTGTCATTGATAATACTAAACGCTCAACCAACTCAACTGGGAATTGGCAAGGATGAATAGTTTTTTCAACGTGATTAAATTTGACATTTGGAATAATCCAAACGTCCCCTGGATTTTTCCCCAAAGGGTTACCCGAAAGCTGACCTGCCTTTGGCCCTTTATAGTATTTTTTATTGGGGTATTTCGATGGAATACGTATAGGATCGAGGTGAAACGTATAATCATCGCTTTTAGTGAACCATAAAATTGTTTCATACCGTCCAGAAAAGCGCCTAGAGCAATGTAACCCGTGCTCATAGTGCCAAACAATACGGTTACGTAAGATGAGATTATGCTTTTTAAAAATAGGGTATAAAATTATGTCAAGAGGAATAACTTCGCCATTTTTCGTAATGTGATTTCCTACCTCCCAACACAATGAACCTTGAGGATGGAGCACCCGTACACATTCTGCTATGACATCCGCCTGCTCTTCAAGATAGACATCAAGAGAACTACGACGTTCATATGACTTACCAATGTTATAGGGTGGAGAAGTAACGATTAGTTTCATCCTCTCATCGGGCAAATCGTGTAGAAAAGCCTTATTATCAACACATTCGATCACAGCGTCAGAATCATTCCATAGCTCAAGCGTTCCTTGATTTGTTTCTAGCTCTACCTGAGACATATGGCACCTCTATACATAGCATTCTTTACACGATAACGGTATTTATTTTAACAGATAAAATTCTAGACTGTCAACAATAGAAAGCCATCATACCATATCTCAGCCTTTAACTTACTTCGCGCTATAATAACGCAATGAATGTTTCGGCTCCATAGTATACACAAACATTCCTATGATCATACTCACCGACCTGCTAGCCGCCGGTGGCCGCGTACATGGTTCCCCCCATGCCACAACCTTCACCGACATCGCCTACGACTCGCGCCTTACCCAGCCAGGCGAGCTGTTTGTAGCATTACGCACGCCCCGCGCCGACGGCCACGAATACATTCGCGCCGCAATCGCCGCCGGAGCCGCCGGGGTGCTGTGCACCTGGCCGCCGCCCGACTTGCCCGCCACGGTGATTCAAGCCGACGACCCACCAGCGTTATTGCAGCGCTGGGCCGCCGCCCGGCTACAATCTGTGAACCCTACGGTCGTGGCGGTAACCGGCAGCGTTGGCAAAACCACCAGCGTGCGCGCTATCGCCGCCGTGCTTGGCCAGGTTGCGCCAACCTTTCGCAGCCGCCAGAGCTTCAACTCGCTGCTGGGCCTGCCGATCGCGCTCGCCCGCCTGGCCGACACCCAACGCTTCGCGGTGCTCGAATTTGGTGCCGATCAGCTGGACGAAATCGCACAGCTGGCCGCGCTATTCCCACCCAATATCGCGGTAGTCACGGCCGTAGGTGCGGCCTATCTCGACGCATTCGGCACCCTCGCAGGCGTGGCGCGCGAGAAAGCCGCGCTGCTGGCCGCGCTGCCCGCTACCGGCTGGGCCATCCTCAACGGCGACGACCCGTATGTTGCGGCGATGCGCACAGCCACCCCCACCCATGTGATGACATTTGGTTTTAGGGAAGAAAACGACCTGGCAGCCAGCCCAATTGCCTTTACTGCAACTGGCACCACCTTCCAGGTTCGATGGCAGGCGCAAACGGCGCGCGGTTGGGTGCCGCTGGTAGGCGAGCCTGGCGTGCTGGCGGCATTGGCCGCAATCGGCGTGGCGCTGGCCTGCGGCATACCCTTCACGCAGGCGCTCGCCGCCCTGGCTAGCACCGAGCCACCTGCCGGGCGGCTGCGCACCCTACCTGGGCGTGGCGGCGCTACCCTGCTCGACGACAGCTATAGCGCCGCCGTACCGGCTGTACTGATGGCCCTGCGCACCCTCGCTCAGCTGCCAGCCACGCGCCGGATTGCCTTGCTCGGCCCGCCCGCCTGGCCCGGGGCAGACACCGAAGCAGCATATACTCAGATCGGCGTGCTGGCTGGGCAAATTGCCGACCACATAATCTTCAAGGGCGATTGGGGCGTAACTGCCACGCAGGCTGCCCAACAGGCTAACCCATCCGCCGCTATCGCCATCGCGCACACCGACACCGCCGCGCTCGCCGCCCTACCGCCCGATCTTGGGCCTGGCGACCTGGTGCTGATCAAGGGCGATGCGGCGGCACGCACCGAACACCTGACCGCTGCGCTCCTCGCCGATCCCGCAGCGGCCGCGCACGTGCTGGTGCGGCAACAGCCCGCCTGGCGCACGGTACGCGCCGCCGCCCCCGACCGGCCAACCTGGCTTCAGATCGACCTTGATGCCATCGCACACAACATTCGTCGGCTGCGCACCATCGCGGGTGTGCCGTTAATGGTAACTCTCAAGGCCGATGCCTACGGCCACGGAGCTGTGCGTGTAGCTCACACTGCCCTGGCAAGCGGCGCGGCAGCCCTGGCGGTTGCCACCCTGAGCGAGGCGCGCACACTGCGTGATTCGGGCATCACTGCGCCCATTCTCGTGTTTGGCTACACACCGCCCTGGCAGGCGCGCGCGGCGGTTGCGCTCGGCGTAATCTGCACGCTATTCGATCGCGATACAGCCTACGCCCTGGCCGAAGCTGCTGCTGCACTGGGCCGCACCGCTCAGGCCCACATTAAAGTCGATACTGGGATGGCGCGGCTGGGCCTTGCACCAAGCGATACTCCGCCCTTCTTACGAGCGCTGCGCGACCTACCCCACGCCGAGCAGCTGCGGGTTGAAGGCATCTATACCCACTTCGCCAGCGCCGACGGCCCCGACCTTGCGAGTACCAGCGCGCAGCTCGAACGCTTCACCCAACTACTCAACCTGCTCGCAGCCCAGGGTTTGCGCCCGCCCATCGCCCATGCCGCGAATAGCGCCGCGCTGCTGCGCCTGCCTGCCGCCCGGCTCGACATGGTGCGCCCGGGCATTGCATGCTATGGGCTGGCACCCGCGCCAACCATACCGTTACCCGCCGATTTCTGCCCGGCGCTTTCGTTCCACACCGAAGTAGCCCAGGTGAAAGAACTCCTCGCAGGCGCACCAGTCTCCTATGGCGGCACCTATATCACAGAGCGACCCACGCTGCTTGCCACTATTCCGGTGGGCTATGCCGACGGCCTGCGCCGCGCGCCGCCCTGGCGCGACGTGCTGGTGCGCGGCCAGCGTGCCCCGATTGTTGGCCGCATCTGCATGGATTACGCCATGCTCGATGTCACCGATATTCCTGGCGTGCGGCGCGGCGATACGGTAACCCTGATCGGGCGGCAAGGCAACGACATGATTACTGCCGACGAGGTAGCGGGCTGGCTTGGCACCATCAGCTACGAAGTTGTCGCAACGATTCTGCCGCGTGTGCCGCGCACGGTGGAAGACCATGGGTAATCCATTACCGATTCACCGCATGCTGAGCATGCTAATGTGTTTCATGCTGGCGGGCTGCGCGAGCACTACTCTGCAACCCACTACCATTCCAGCCACAATTACACCCACCAGTAGCCCGCCGCCCAACGCCACGTTCGCCCCAACCGCTACCACTGTGCCAGCCACACCGACGGCACAACCTGCCGTCACGCCATCGCCCACGCCCGACCCAGACGCCGACTATGTGCCAGCGATGCGCCCAGGCTTCGGCGGCGACATCGCCCTGGCCGGGAATATACCCCGCTATACGCTTGACATCTGGCTCATGCCCGCCAGCCGCGTGCTCACCGGCACCGAGCACATTCGCTACACCAACCGTGCTGATGCGCCGCTGAGCGATATTGCGCTGCGCCTCTACCCCAACTTTCCGACCGATGTATTCGGCAAAGGCGGCGATGTGCAGATGGATGTGACGGGTGCCGCAGCCAACGGGCAGCCAATCGCGCCACGCTACACGGCGCATCGTACTGCCGTACTGCTGCAACTGCCGGAACCGCTTGCGCCAGGCGCAGCTACCACCCTGGCGATCAGCTTCACCGCCAGTATGGTGCCCTGGCGCGATGGCAGCTGGCCGCTCCCCTCGTATTACCCGATGCTGGCGGTGCGCGAAAACGGCGCGTGGCGGCTCGATGTCACGCGTTTCGCCGACCATGTGTATGCCGAAAGTGCGATCTATGCTGCCAGCATTACCGCGCCTAGCAGCCTCACCATCGTCGCCACCGGCAGCACTATCGCGGCAACGCCCCACGCCGATGGTACAACCACACACGAAGTGCGCACCGGGCCAGTGCGCGAGTTCGCGCTTACTGCTGGCACATTTGCGCACACGACCGCCAATGCAGGCAACGTGCCTGTGCATGTGTATACAGCGCGCGGCACCCGGCTCGACACCGCCCAGATCGCGGATGTGGCTGCCGCAGCGCTGGCCGATTTCGACACACGCTTCGGCGCATACCCCTATGCCGAGCTGGATATTCAGCTATTGCCCTACGAGTACGACGGCGGCGATGAATTCCCGGGCTTGATTTTGCTCTATAGTGGCGGCGCGGTTGGCCCAGGCACGCGCTATGTGGCCGCGCACGAGGTGGCGCACCAGTGGTGGTATGGCATTGTTGGCAACGATATTTATCGCCAGCCCTGGCTAGATGAGGCGCTAGCCCAATACAGCGGCATTATCTATGCCGAGGATGTGGCCGGGTCGGCCACCGCTAGCGCCGACTGGCAGCGCGAGGTGGTGCGCCGCTACAACGGTGCCCACGCCGATGGCGATTTGCCCGTAGGCTGGGCAATTACCAATTACCCGAGCTTTAATGTGTACTATCGCACTGTGTACGGCAAAGGCCCGGTTTTCTTGCGCACACTGCGCGAGCAGATTGGCGATGACGCATTTTTCAGCGCGCTACGGCAGTATTATCAGCAGAATCGTTATGGCATCGGCACAACCGCAGCGCTTGAGCGCGCCTTCGAAGCCGCCGCCAGGCAGCCGCTTGGCCCACTGTTTGCGCAGTGGGTTGGCCCAGCCGCCCCCTAAGGCATTGCCCGTACCTCACTACCCGGTTGAATAACCCGTTATCTCAGCAAGCGCAATTATTCACGCGATGTTCACCCCCATCCAGCATACTTATTGGTGAGTGGCGGCGGCGCTCAACCTAACCTGACACTCGACCCCGCGCCGCCGCCCAACCCACCTCACATCACCCGCATCTCCCCCGCTACCAGCACGCTAACGCCAGCCTGCAATCAGCGCGCTTGGCGCAATGGCGAAAGGTGTAGCCGCCCCCGTCGCCAGGTCGATAAGCTGCGATTCCTGCGTCATTGTGCGGCGTAATATCGCTACGTCGCTGTGCGTTTGGCCGCCAAAGAAGGTATTCAGCACATCCACATCCGCGAGCTTGGATGCTTTGCTCGACGCAATATCGTACACCCACAGCCCATACGATGTCGTAAGCTCATAGATATTCCCAGCGCCGAGCGCGAAGTAGAATGCGCGGCTATCGGGCGACCAGAACAGCGAATTCGCTGCGCTAGGTGCCTGCGGCGGCACAATCTCCTGGCGCGTCACCGGCTGCTGCGTCAGGTCATACAGGTAGACCAGGCTGGCAGGTTCGGCATTCGGGTCGCTGGCGCTGAAACGGCGCGCAGGCACCACCAGCCGTCGCCCGTCGGGCGATACCACGGGCATACCTTCACCTTCGACCGCCAGCTCGGCGCGCACTGCACCGGTGTGTACATCAATCACCTGTACCTGGCCGAACGATGGATCGCCGCCCACCGGCAACAAGTATAAGCCCGCGCCATCCGGCGTTAGCCCTAAGGGCCGCGCGCTGCCATCGGCGGTAAGGAGCTTTGTGGCAGTGCCATTGGCAACATCGTAGGAACCAATCAGCGTTTTCCCAAACACCGCCTGTGCATCATCCACATGGGCGGCATAGAAGATTGTTTGGTCGCGCGTAAGCAGCAAGCTTGAGCCTGGCCCGGCCACTGGCGTAAATGTCTGCACTGTGCTGGCAGCGCCATCGGGCAGGTGAATGCGCTCAAGACCTGTATCGCGCAGCACCAGCAGCGTATCGCCTACCAGCGTGGCGTCGAGCACGGTGCCACTCAGGCTGGCAACCTTGCGCGGCATGCCATCAATTGCCTGCGCAAAGACGCTGCCCTGGTCGATGTAGTACAGCACAGGCACAGGCTGCGCGGTTGGTTCGGGAGCACTGTTGGGTAGCGGCACGCTGGTAGGCGCAGGCGCTACCGTCGGCAGCGCGGTTGCGGGAGGAAGCGGTGCGCTGGTAGGTGCCGGGGTAGCCGTTTGGGCACCACAAGCGCTTATCACTAGCCCCAGGCCTAACACTGGCAGCCAGCGCACAATACGAGGTAAACGATTCATGTCATTCCTTTTCAAAACATTGGCGCAATCAGCTGCAATGCAGCCCGATGCGCAGTTGGGCCGAGCCAATGTTCGGCACCTGCAATGAAGACGAATGACCAGGCACACCCGTTCCGCTCAATATTCCATCAAACGATGTATTTTTGCGTCTGTCGTATGAGCCGCTCATGCGCATAGATATGCTATACTCCAGGCTAGTCTTTCTATCGCAGTTACCTTTTGCCCGGGCGACACACCCAGCCGCGCAGCCCTGGCACCGCTGATTGCCGAAGCCGCCGCAATTACCACGACCATTCGCCGCTAGAAATAAGCGAGAAAGCATGCCCGTTGCGATTGAAACAGCACGTCTACTGCTGCGTGAGTACCAGCCCGGCGACCACGCCGCCCTGCACACACTGCTATCCGATCCGGTGACAATGCAATTCTGGCCCGCGCCGTTCACCCCAGCACAAACCGAAGCCTGGATCGAGCGCCAGCTCGCAAGCTACGCCGCGCACGGCTTTGGGCGCTGGGCCGTATGCAAGCGCGAAACCGGCGTGCACATCGGCGACGTGGGCTTGATGCGCACCCAGGTTAATGGCCGCGACGAGATCGACCTGGGCTATATCATTCACGCGCCATTCTGGCGGCAGGGCTATGCGCTTGAGGCCGCCCGCGCCGCGCTCGCATTTGCCCGCGCACACCCCGCTATTGCCCGGGTTGTCGCCAATATGCCGCACAATCACCACGGCTCGCGGCGCGTGGCCGAGGCATTGGGCATGGGCTACACAGGCGATTTTATCAATGCACGCAACCGTCACACCCGCACGCTGCTCTACGTCATCGAAGTATAGAACCAGACATTCGCCCAAAAGTATATTGACATGCTTCAATATATATGCTATATTCCCAGCGTGCGAATGAAGCAGCGCCCAAAACTGAAACTAGCGCTACGATTGTGCTTAAACGTAGCCAAGCTATGGTAGATATGAGTACCGATGTGACCAACAGCCTGAACCTCGAAGATCGCCAGCCCGGAATGCGCTGTTGTAATGGGCTGGAATACGACCATCTTAATGATGGGGAAGCGCAGCACCTCAGCGACGACCTTAGTATTCTGGCGCATCCAATTCGCCTGCAAATCCTCGACATGCTGGCGCGGCACCCTGGACAGGTGTGTGTGTGCGACCTTGAGGCGGCATTGCCGGTGAAACAGCCCACCGTATCACACCACCTTAAGCTACTGCGCGCCGCTGGCCTGATCGACTGCGAGCGACACGGGCTATGGGCATACTATTTTGTTCAGCGCGATGCCATGCGTGCACTCTATACACGGGTGAATGGGCAATTACAAGCATTCGCCGACTAGGGCGTTGCGTTAGAAGGGCGCTATCTAGCCTTTTTTGTATTCGTTATATCGACAAGCTTCGATGTAATGGAGTAACCTGATGGATATTTTGATTGAACCAGCCACACCCCGCGATCTGCCAGCGGTAGAAGCGCTGCTTACGGCAAACGAGCTGCCGCTGGAAGGGTTGCGCGACCACGCTGCGACACTACTCGTGGCGCGCCAGCAGGGCGAAGTCGTCGGCAGCGCCGCGCTTGAGGTTTATGGTCAAGCCGCGCTGCTGCGCTCAGTGGCCGTTGCGTCCGGGCTGCGCAGGCAAGGGCTTGGGCAGAAGCTTGTGCACCGCGCGCTTGAGCAAGCGCGGCAGCACGGCATCAGCGAAATCTATCTGCTTACTACCAGCGCGGCTGAGTTCTTTACGCGCCTTGGCTTTGCGCCAATCGGGCGGAATGAGGTTCATTCAGCGGTACAGCAGTCGGTGGAATTTACCAGCGCTTGCCCGGCCAGCGCCCAGGCGCTGCGGCTGCACCTCGCGCCCGGTGGCTACATCACCCGCGCCGCTACCCCCGCCGATGCGCCCGCGATCGCAGCAATCTACAACCAGGGCATTGCCGATCGCGTCGGTACCTTCGAGACGCGGCTGCGCACCGTTGAAGATATTCGCAGCTGGTTCGATGGCCAGCACCCGGTAGTCGTAACACAAACCGCAAATGGCTCAATCGTCGCGTTTGCGGCAACCTCAACCTACCGCCCGCGCGAATGCTACGCTGGCATTGCCGAGTTTTCGGTGTACGTGGCGCGCACATGGCGCGGGCGCGGCGCTGGCCAGGCGGCGATGCATGGTCTGCTTGCCGCTGCCGAAGCAGCAGGCTTCTGGAAGCTGCTGTCGCGCGTGTTTGTTGAAAACAGCGCCAGCCGCACACTGCTGCAACGCCTGGGATTCCGCGAAGTTGGCATCTATGAAAAGCACGGGCAGCTCGACGATGTGTGGCGCGACGTTGTGATTGTCGAGCGCCTGCTTAACGCAAATATGTGATAGGTTAAGGTCAGGTTGCCTAGAACCAGCTTTTGTCGCCATTATATCGAAGTATATCAATATAATAAAGGAGAACCCCATGAACACCGAGCAGCTTCCAATCGCAATTATTGGTGCGGGGCCAGTCGGTTTGGCCGCCGCTGCCCACCTGATCACCCGTGGCGAAACGCCTGTGGTACTTGAGGCTGGCCCAACCGTTGGCACGAACATTTTAGCCTGGGGCCATGTGCGAATCTTCTCGCCATGGCGTTATAACATCGACTCAGCCGCGCGCACACTGCTCGACGCAGCGAGCTGGCAAGCGCCGAACGCCGACGAGATTCCAACCGGGCGCGAGCTGGTTGAGCGCTACCTGGCACCATTGGCAGCGCTGCCGCATTTGGCCCCACACATCCGCCTAGGCCACCGCGTACTCGGTATCACCCGGCAAGGGATTGATAAAATGAAGAACGCTGGACGCGAGCAGGCGCCCTTTCTCATCCAGCTCGCTACACCCACGGGCGACGAGATACTGCTGGCGCGGGCAGTCATCGACGCATCGGGTACGTATAGCACGCCCAACCCGCTCGGGGCCAGCGGCCTGCCTGCGATCGGCGAGCGGGCGTTGCGCGAGCACATTTTCTATGGTATTCCCGATGTGTTAGGTACTGAGCGGGCGCGCTACACCGGGCGGCGCACGCTGGTGGTGGGCAGCGGGCACTCGGCCTTTAATGCGCTGCTTGACCTGGCCGAGCTTGCTGAGCAGGTGCCAGGCACAGAGATTGTCTGGGCAATTCGGCGCGCTGCGCCCGGGCAGATGTTCGGGGGTGGGGCTGCCGATCTGCTCCCGGCGCGCGGGAACCTGGGCGCGCGGGTACGGTCGCTTGCCGAGGTAGGTATCTTGCGGATTGAACCGGGCTTTCGGCTGGCGCAGCTCGTGCGCGAGGAACGCGGCATTGTGGCGAGCGATGGTCAGCGTATGCTGCCACCAGTGGACGAGATCATTGCGACTACTGGCTTTCGGCCCGACCTCGCGCCGCTAAGCGAGCTACGACTGGCGCTCGACCCGGCGGTGGAAAGCCCGGTGGCGCTGGCGCCCCTGATCGACCCGAACCTACATAGCTGTGGTACTGTGCGCCCACACGGCGAAGCCGAGCTGCGCCAACCCGAACCTGATTTCTATATTGTGGGTATGAAAAGCTATGGCCGTGCGCCAACCTTTCTGATGCTGACTGGCTACGAGCAAGTACGCTCAATCGCTTGCGCGCTCACTGGCGACCTGGCTGGCGCACAAAAGGTCGAGCTAGAGCTACCCGAGACGGGCGTGTGTCTCAGCGATACCCTGGCCGAGGCATGCTGCGGAAATGGTGGGCCGCCCCAGAAGAGTAGCGCCTCAGCTGAACCAATACTCGCACTGAGCGAAACTAGCCGCAGCTGCTGCGCTACCCCCGAAGCAGCAGTCGCCGACCGCGCCGGGGGCTGCTGTGGCGACGATTGCTGCACTACCGAGGATACTGCCAGCCCCATCAGTACGAGTGCACCGCTATCACTAGCCAGCGCAACTAACGCGCACAACATCGCGCTCACGGGCAGCAATGTAGCGCCAACCGGGGGCTGCTGCAATTAACACCTACTATACGAGTGTTGGCAGGATCTATCAGCAACAATTGTGTCCTGCCAACGCCGGACTATAGGCTTAGGTGTCATAAAGGCGCGGTATTCTGCAGTACGACGCGGCGTTTTTGACTACAGCAGCTTGGGTAGGCTACATCACCACAAAGTTCATTACATGCAACCAGAATATAGCACCAAACCCGCTGTCTACTACGGCTGGTTCATTGTTGGCACCCTGGCATGGACCGAGACGATCAGCTGGGGCGTACTGTACTACGCATTTGCGGTGTTTCAGCAGCCGATCGGCGCAACGATGGGATGGTCGCAAGTGCAGGTTACGGGGGCGTTTTCACTCGCACTCCTCGTAGCAGGGCTAGCCGCTGTGCCCGTGGGCTATTGGATCGACCGCCATGGCGCACGCGAACTCATGGCGGCAGGCTCAGGTATAGCTGCGATTTTGCTGCTGGCGCTCGCCCAGGTGGAGCAGTTGGCGACTTTGTACGCGATCTGGGCCGGATTGGGCCTGTGCATGGCGGCAGTGCTCTACGAGCCTGCCTTTGCAGTAATCACCACCTGGTTTGTACGGCGGCGGGGGCAGGCGCTCGCAATAGTGACATTTGCGGCGGGCTTTGCCAGCACCATCTTTGTACCATTAAGCGCCACTTTACTTACCCACTACGGCTGGCGCACCACGCTGATACTGCTCGCTGCAGCACTTGGCATCGGCACAGTTGCGCCGCATGCCCTGGTATTGCGCCGCCGCCCTACCGACATTGGCCTCGCGCCCGATGGCGAACCTCGCGATGCTTACAGCAGGCGCGGGCCTGCACAACCTGCACGCAGCACCTCATTGCGGACGGCCCTGCGAAACTCGTCGTTCTGGTGGCTGGTAGCGGCCTTTACGCTCACCAGCTTGGCAGCCACGGCTACCACCATTCATCTCATTCCCTACCTGACTACGCGCGGCCATACCACTGCGGCGGCAGCCTGGGCCACCGGCCTGATTGGCGCAATGAAGCTACCTGGGCGAGCGCTGTTTGCCCCGCTAGATGCACGAATCCCACGCCGCGTCCTAACTGCGCTACTCTTCGGGCTACAGGGAGTGGCGCTACTTGTACTGCTGTTGGCACCAAGTACAGCTGGCGTGCTGGTGTTTGTAGTACTGTTTGGCGCGGCAACCGGCGCAACTACCCTGGCCCGCCCGGCGCTGCTGGCCGAACGCTATGGGGTGGCGGCATATGCCAGCATCAGCGGAACTTTGGCTCTGGCCCTGGCATTGGCTGGAGCGCTCGCGCCCGTAGGTGCGGGTGCCTTGCGCGCCGGGTTTGGTAGCTACCCACCGGTCTTCGGGCTGCTGGCACTAATCGCGTTTGTGGCGGCTGGCGTAGTATTTATTGCGATGCGTGCGCCATAATTTGGAATAGTTTTCTTGAACGAACCGTACCTTCCCTGCATTCAGCAAAACGCTAATGCCAATAAAACTGTCCCTACGCTGTGTGGCGTAGGGGCTAGAACCACAAGTATTATTCTGTGACCATCGCGCGGCGCCCTTCACTAACACGAGTTACGCAGTGGGCATTTTTCTCCTTCGGTAGAGCGGTACGTTTGTCTCATGGTGTTCCGCGGTTGGCGCTTCGCGCCAACCGCGGAACACCAAAAAACAGTTTGGTACCTTGCTGCCGCAGGCACCATTCCTTAAACGCGGGCGACCGCGTAACTCGTGTCAATAACTAGCAGGGCAATCAGGCTATTTCGACGACCTTGTCGAACAGCCCGATCGGATTGAAGCGGAACCCGGCAATCAGCAAATACATCACCACTGTCACCGCCGCAAACAGGATGAGCAGGAACGCTCATCACAAACAATAGTATTTACAGTAATGTGCTTAGCGGCGCGATATCGGAACAAAGAGCTGGTTCGCTGGCGCAATCAGCAGCTTCCACGATTTCAGCAGCTGGCGTAGCGCTTCGGGCGAATTCGTAGGTGCCGTGTGCCCGGCCTGGTCGAACTGGCTTAGCCCGTGGCAGGTAGCGCACACCCGCACCTCGCCGGGTTGGAAGGTTAACCAGTAGCGCTCGCGCACCACGCCAGTGCCAGTCGCATCGGTGATCTGCCAGGTCATTGCGCGCTGGGCAGGCACAAATGCCGCGAGCGAGCCGTCGCTGGCGAGCGCTACACTGCCCGTTGGCCCATTCGAGGCGATATTCAGCAGCCGCGCGGTTGAATCGTGCATCGGCTGGGCCAACACGCGCCGCCCCGGGCGCGGCGTACTGCTACAGCAGCCCGCCCAGCCGCGTAGCTGGTCGGCCTGGAAAAACTGCGCAAATGCGACATCGTAGATTTTGCCCGCCGCGCCAGTGGTTTGTGCGCCGCCGCCTGCAATGCGCAAATTAAATGGCTGCTGCTTATCCAGGTCGTCGCGGCGCGTGACGTTGCGCGTCACCACCAGGGCAAGGTTACGCTGCGCCAGGTAGGTGCGCAGCGCCGCCGGGTCGACCCCCACCTGCTGAAACACGGCCTGCTCGGGCGGCGGCAGCGCGCTATCGGGGTGCTGCGGGCGCGGGCGGGCGCGCACTTCCACCGGACTCATTTCCCACAACGGGCCAGCATAATTGATCAACGTATCAGGATCCCAGTAGCTAATCGACTTACTGATGCCGCCGGTGAGCGAGCTGCCCGCCACCCAGTATGCGCCGCCCAGCACCAGCGGCTTCAGCTTGAAATCGTACAACGATGCCTGCGGGCCGCCGCTCTTGGCATCTTCGCCCATCTCGGCGGTGTGCACAGCAATCACGGTGCCATCGCTTAGCACCAGCGGGTCGCGGTAGTGGCCCGAGTGGTTGGCGGTAGCGCTGGTGCTGGCGGTGTCGCGGTGGGTGACATAGGTAATCGCAATATGGTCGGCATCGGTGCTGGGCGGCGCATCGAAGCGGATGACCTGCCCGGCAGCGTGCGTACCAAACTCGGGCGCATCGATCGCGTAGTAGCGGCCCGGCTGCTGCGGGTCTTCGGCCAGCTGCAATAGGTTTTCGGCGCGGTTCGGGTTGAAGCGACTGTACTGGCCGTAATACTCCACCAGGTTCGGGTCGTCGGTGAGCGCGCTGGGGATGTAGCCATGCAGCTCGTGGCGACCCAAATGGTTCAACACTTCAGATTCGGTGCCGTCCTCGTTGATCTGCCAGGGGAAGAAATGGTTGAAGCTATGGCCTGCCAGGTTGGTACCGGCCAGCAAATCGGTGCGGGTGCTACGCGGCTCGGGGAACACCTCGGTTCGGCTTGTCAGACGCGCCGCTGCCGCCGATTCGTCGGCATAGTTGAAGGTGCCATAATTGCCCGTCCCCATTGCGTCGGCGTCGGCCTGCTGGTCGCGCTGCAGGTGATCCCACTGCGTAAATAATACCCGGCCAAAGCTATCAATCAGCGGCGTGAAATCGCCCGATGGCGCTTGATTTAACAAGCGCAGGTCGCCGCTAGCCGGGTCGAGGCTCCACAGCCCCGAGTTGGTAGGTGCCAGCTCGTACTCATCGAGCTGCGGGTAGAGGTGCGCCGCCCCGTTGCGCGGGCGGTCGCTGGTGAAAATGATGCGATCGTCGGTGCCATAGATTGGGCTGACATTATTGAAATTCGCGGGCTGGCGCGGCACCTTGCTAATCACCGGCGTATCGTTCTGGCCCAGGCCGGTAATCTCATAGAGCTGCCAGTAGAAGGTCGCGACCTGGTATTGCTGCGTCGGCGCGCCCACCACCATGCTGAAAACAGCCTTGCTGCCATCCCAGTATACATCGGGGTCGCGCACGGCAATCGCATTCGCACCCTGCATGCCCGCACTACCATAGCCAGCGACGGCAGTCAGGTTCTTCAGAGTGCCGTTGGGGTAGCGAATCCACAAGTCGCCGCCGCGCGTCGCCGATTGAACATCGGCGTGGTGATTGCCGAATACCGAACCAATGGTGGTGAAGTCGGCACGCACTGGCACCTGCGTGACAAACAGGATGGGATAGGGCGTGGTTGGGCTGGCCGCCGCTGCCAGGTGTGCCCAGGGAACTACGCCAGCCAGCAGCGCGAACGCCGCCAGCAGCCAGAGGGCGCAGCGGGTGAAAGGTCGTGCGGGCTGGGATGAAACAAACAATGGCACGATCGCACCTCTTCGGGTAATGATGAAATGTACAGATGCGGCAGGCTACACCGCCACATTGTCACATCATACGAGGGCGAACGTATATGTCAAGGCACCCATTTGGGCTATTTTATACAGTTACGGCCAGCCATGCGCGTAGCTGCGCCTCAATCGCGTCGCGCACGCTCGCAAACGCGGCCAGGCGCTCAGCGTCGCTGCCCTCTACTGCGGCGGGGTCGGGGAAGCCCCAGTGAATGCGCGCGGCCGGGCCGGGAAAGATTGGGCAGTTCTCGGCGGCGTTATCGCACACCGTGATCACATACTCGAACGGCTGCGTCAGGTATTCGGTGAGCGCCTTCGAGTGCTGGTTGCTTATGTCAATACCACGCTGCTGCATGGCTGCGATGGCAAATGGGTTCACCTGGGTAGCGCGTGTGCCCGCGCTATACACCTCGAAACGGTCGCCAGCCAGTGCGCGCAGCAACCCTTCAGCCATCTGTGAGCGGGCCGAGTTCGCGGTACACAGAATCAGTACGCGGTGTTTCATGGAAATGCTCCCGTTTTACTATCAGAATAAAATTGCCAATCCGCATATTCAGTTCGCGGAATGTGCGTTCGAATGCCTGATCTTGCGCTAATGGCTCGCCGTGCGCCAAAGCCGGGTCGGCAATGCTCCAGTGGAGCGGCGTTGGCCCACCAGAAAAGGTTGGGCACACTTCGCGCATGCGATCGCATACCGTAATCACGTAGTCAAATGGTTGGCCCGTAAACTCGGCTACGTCCTTTGCCCGCAATGCTACGCTGGCAATACCCGCCGCTTCGAGGACGCGCCGCGTCGCGGGGTGAACGGTGCTCGGCGCACTGCCAGCACTATAGGCGTCAAAGGCGGTGCCGCCCCGCACACGCAACAGCGCTTCAGCCATTTGCGAGCGTGCGCTGTTGTGCGTGCAGAGGAAGAGCACGCGCACTGGTTGCGGCAGCGCAGATTCAACCTGAGCTGCGCCTATCAGCGCCGGGTGCAATGCCTGCCCGGCCGCCTGGTATAGCTCGCGCAGCCGAACGAGATCGAGCCGGTAGTAGGTATCACGCCCATCCGCATCACTGCGACGCTCGGCCACCAGCGCGGCGGCACGCAGCTGCCCCATGTGGTACGAAAGCACGTTGGCAGGCTGGCCCAGTGCACCGGCTAAGTCGCCAATGCGGCAGTCGCCCTGCGCCAAGGCGCGTATGATTTGCCAGCGCAGATCGTGGCCGAGCAGGGCAAAAATGGCGGGGGCTAATTCAGTCATATTCATTCAAAATTATTTGAACCAATTACATTTGCATAATAAAGGCAAGCTTGTCAAAAGTCAAGCAGCGCATTGAAAAAGCGCACTGTTCAAACACCAAAGGGCAGCTAACCTCCTCACAACACGTCCGCCAAGCGCGCCCGCTCGATACCCAGCAGATCACTCAAGCCCGGCAGCACCAGCGATTGGTATAGCTCACGCATCTGCTCGGGGCAGGCAGGCTGCGCACGCTCGAACCACCAAACCATGAGCGCGAACAGCGTGCTAATGCTATGCGCCAGCGCTAGCTCGTATAGCTCGGGGGCGGGCGGCGCTGCTGGCAGCAGCGGTGTCATTCGTTCGGCCAGGCGCGCCGCCAGAAATAGCTGCACCTGGCGCAGCACCTGCTCGCCGCCACGGCTGCCCACCATTGCGTGATATTCGGCCTGGTGCTGGGCAGTGTGCCGAAAAAAAGCCAGGCTGAAACATTCGCTCGCAGGTAGGGCTGGTTGCGCGCCAAACAGCTCGCGCAGCCGCTCGAAACCGCTGAGGAGCAGGTCATCTTTATCGTAAAAATGCGTATAGAAGGTTGAACGGCCAACATTCGCGCGATCGAGAATATCCTGCACGGTAATATCGTCGTAGCGCCGCTCGCGCAACAGCGCCAGCAGTGCCTGGGTGAGCAGTTGCCTGGTGCGTCGCACCCGCCGATCGCCCTGAGTTCCTTTCATCAGCGCCCCCACTTTCCGCACATTCTGGCCCGAGCTGTTCACTATTGAACAATTTGCGGCTGTTTGGTTCTTGTCAGGTTATTGTTCAGGCAGTATAACCGATTCATGAACATAATGTTCGGTTTCATGAAAGGAAATTGCAATGCACAGCCATAGCACCACTAGCAGTCGCGGCGGCGTAATTCGCTGGGCCACTGCCTACGACCTGTTTTTCGAGCGCATTTCGCGCACCAGCGACGCGAAGATCATCGCGCTGGCGGGCATCCAGCCGGGCGCTACTGTGCTCGACGTTGGCTGCGGCCCGGGCAGCCTCACCCGCGCAGCCCAGCGCGCCGCCGGGCCACAGGGCGCCGCCTACGGCATCGACCCGGCCACCGAAATGGTGGCGCGCGCGCAGCATAATGCCCGCCGCACTGGTAGTAGCGCGCAGTTCCAGGCTAGCGGCATCGAGGCGCTACCCTTTCCCGACCGCATGTTCGATGTTGCCATGGGGCGGCTCATGTTTCACCACCTGAACAGCGCGCAGAAACATGCCGGGCTACGCGAACTCCGGCGCGTGCTCAAACCCGGTGGCGTCTTTCTTACTATCGATATCGACATTGCGCCGAACGGGCTGGTGAGCCACCTGCTTGGGCATGCGAGTGCAGGACAAATGAGCCGCGTCAACATGGACGAATATGCCGATCTGTATGCCGATGCTGGCTTCACCAATATTCGCACCGGGCCAACCGGGGCACGCTTTCTCAGCTACGTACGTGGCCGCACACCTGCCGATTGACAAAACCCAGCTTCTCCCCTAGTATTTTATAAAATATCAAATCTTCAGAACGAATGATGACGAATGATGACGCTGGAACGCTACCGAACCAAGCGCGAAGTCGCCGCCGATTTGCTGCGTGAGGCGATCTTGCGCGGCGAGATCGTCCCCGGCAGTCGGCTGGTACTCGAAGAATTGAGTCATCGCTATGCCGTGAGTATGACGCCGATTCGCGAGGCGTTTGCGATTCTTGAGGGCGAAGGGCTAGTGACCCAGTTGCCCCACCGCGGCGCCATCGTCACCACGCCCGACCGCGATGAACTGCTTGAGCTGTACGCGATTCGCAGCGCAATTGAAGCGCTCGCCGCGCACCACGGTGCTGCCCGTTTAAGCGATGCCAACCTGGCAGAGATGGCGGCGCTGCTGGCTCAGCTTGAGGCATTTACCGGCGGGTGGGACGCCTTCCTTGAGATCGACAAGCAATTTCACCGGGTGATCTACCGCGCCGCTGGCAGCCAGCGCTGGCTCGATACGATTGAAACGCTGTGGCAGCGCAGCCGCCGCTATATGCTCGCTAGCGCCTCGGCCAGCGGCGCCATTGAGTCGCTGCACGCCGACCACCGCGCGATTCTGGCCGCCTGTCGCGCGAACGATGGTGTAGCCGCTGGTGCCGCTGTGCGCGCCCACCTCGAGCGCGCCCAATCGCGGCTGCTGGAACAATGGGAAGCAACCTGAGCATATATGCTGCTGTAAGCGAATCCAAGGCAAGCGAACGTCCTAATACTATACGTTGGCTTTCGACACCGCCACAACCGACCGTGATAGAGGGGCATGAATGACGCGACATACGACCGACGTGATTGTGCTGGGCGGCGGTGTGATGGGCTGCGCAACGGCATACCACCTGGCGAAGCGCGGGCGGCGCGTGGCTTTGCTCGAACAGTTCGCGATCGGGCATGCGCTGGGCAGCTCGCATGGGCCATCGCGCATCATTCGGCTGGCCTACGATAGCCTCGATTATGTGCGGCTGGCGCAGGCTTCGTATACGCTATGGCATGCGCTTGAGGATGAGTGCGGCGAACAGCTGATGCTGCAGACTGGTGGCCTCGATTTTGGCACGCCCGATGCGCTGGGGCTGGCGGGCATTGGCGCTACCTACCAGGCGGCAGGCGTTCCGTTCGAGGCGCTCGACGCCGATGAAATCATGCGGCGCTACCCACAGTTTCGTCTGCCCGAAAACACGGTTGGCTTCTTCCAGGCCGATTATAGCCTGCTCGCCGCCGGGCGCTGCGTGACCGCACTGGCAGCCCAGGCACGCCAGCACGGGGCCGCGATCTATGAGCACACAGCTGCGCAGCAGGTTGCGATTGCTGGCGATGGGGTTGAAGTGCGGGCTGGCGATGCCGTATTCTGCGCCGACAAGGTGGTGCTGTGCGCCGGATCGTGGGCGCGACCGCTGCTAACACGCCTCGGGCTCGACCTGCCGCTGACGGTGCTGAAGGAGCAGCTGGCCTTTTTTGCCGCGCACGACCCATCCGCGTTTATGCCCGGGCGTTTCCCGCTGTTCATCCACCGCTACCCCGGCACCACCGTGCTTGGCTCGGGCTTCCCCATCTACGATCACCGCGGCGTGAAGCTGATGGTTGACCGGATTGGGCCTGAGGTTGCGCCCGACGACCCCGACCGCACGATTGACAGTGCGCGCCTGGCGCGGCTGCATGCCTATGCCACTGGGATACTGCCCGGCCTGACGGGTGAGATCATCGAGGCGGTGAGCTGCCGCTACACCATGACCCCCGACGAGGATTTTATTCTCGACGTTCACCCCGCCTACCCGCAGGTGCTTGTTGGCTCACCGTGCTCGGGGCATGGCTTTAAGTTTGGTGTAGCGATCGGGGAAGTGCTGGCCGACCTTGCCACCAAAGGACATACAAAGCACGATATTGCACGCTTCCGGCTGGCGCGTTTTGGGTTGTAAACTCCACCCGCAACGTGTTGTAGAATTTATACATTTCCGCGAGAAATAGTCACAATCGCCGCTAAAGGTAGTCGGGCTACAGACGCAGGTTGAAGGCATATGGATTCTCCAAAAGTGCCCCGAGCCACGACACACGCGCGGCGCATTCCCACTAGGCTGGCTGCTGAAGAATCTCTGGGCGAAACCCTGAGCACAGCAGGTCGATCGTGGTAATCTGCCCATCCTGGACCGTGCAATAGGCTTGTTGTTCGACAATGTACCACTGATCTTCATGCGCGCGAAAGCGGTAGGTCAGGTGCAATCGATCGTGCATTGGCGCGATGTGTGCGGAAAGAAGCACAAGCTGGTCGGCATCGCCGAACCATTTCTGGAAATAGCCTGCTGCTGAATCTCGATCCTCGGCTGTGCGTAAGCCGCTGGGGATGAGGGCACGAAACTGCACCGGCTCAGCAAGGCAGGCGGCAACTTCCTCCCACGCCTGCCGCGTGAGGGCTGCGACAAAAACCGTGCCGATGTCCGCCGAGTCGTGAGCGTTTGCAGTAATCGTCATACTGAAACTTCCTTCTGGCTCAGAAACCCGATTGGAATTAACTGCCTCTTGATTGGGTACATCATATTGTTAAGGCAGTGCTATTATTGACCGACTGGTGGTTCCCAGAGTTCCACCTTATTTCCTTCAGGATCTATTACCCAGGCGAACTTCCCATAGTCGGATTCGTCTATATTCTCAAGCACAGTGCAGCCCTCTTCTTTCAAGGCCTTGATCAAGGCGTGAAGATCTTCCACGCGGTAGTTGATCATGAAGGAAGCAGAGCTCGGAGCAAAGTGATCACTTTCTTGCGGATCGATGAGCCATGAAGTTGTGCCTGCAACCGGATTGCCCTCGGTGTTGAGCCAATCGAAGACAGCTCCGCCCCAGGCTTGGACATCGATTCCCAAGTGCCGCTTGTACCAAGCTTGCAGTGCTGGAGCGTCGTTGGCCTTGAAGAAGATACCACCGATACCAGTAACCCGTTTCATATATGGCTCCTATTTGGGAATGACGGTGAGAGGGTGAATTTACCCTCCTAACAAACCGCATGAATGGCAACTTCATTCATTATATAATGAAATATATGTTCTTATTCGTCAAATAAGCGACGCGTTTTGTTGAAATTACGAGCGCGCAGAAAACCTCGTGGTCGAAATCCAGCTTTTACCAATTCCCCACCAAAATAGCCCGCATTCAGGCGCTCGCTGGTGACGCGGGGCAAAGTTTTGGTTGACGGCAGCTGCACCTTTACAGGACACTTTACCCGAGCTGCTCGGCCAGCCCAATCAGCAGCCCTTCCGGCCCACGGATATAGCAGAGCCGATACAAGTCCTCGTACTGCACCACATCGCCAACGATCTGCGCGCCATGCGGGCGCAGCCTGGCGAGCGTCGCGTCGAGATCATCCACGGCGAACATGACGCGCAGGTAGCCGAGCGCGTTCACCGGGGCGGTGCGATGATCGGCGATGGTAGGCGGGGTAAGAAATCGCGAGAGTTCGAGCCGACTGTGGCCATCGGGCGTGACCATCATGGCGATTTCAACGCGCTGCATGCCCAGCCCGGTGACCCGCCCCGCCCATTCGCCTTCGACCATGGCGCGCCCTTCGAGCTGCATGCCAAGCTCGGTGAAAAAAGCGATGGCGGTATCGAGGGATTCGACCACGATGCCAATGTTGTCCATGCGTTGAAGCGCCATAACATTCCCTTTCAGGCCTGACCGAAACACCCATCTGTGCCATTTACAAGCCAAGCAGCCTGACGTAAAGTCTCGGATTACCCAGCCACAGGCACGCAGCGATCGTGAGCTTGCAAATGGCATCTGCCAACCACAGCGGCACGAAATCACACCCTGCACAACGAGAAGCGAAGGACATGGTATTTGGAGCGATGCCCTTCGTGCTCCGTTGAGAGTGTCACACACCCTGACGAAATCCTTGCTCAATCAAGCTCATGTGCTCAGCCGCATGCCCCGCTCTCCCGGCAAACAAATCGCTGGTGGTCGTATCGCCAACGACGGTGGGCACCAGCGCGGCCAGCTGATCGTCGGTGAACTGGTGCAGGAGGTTCACTGTTTCTTGCCGCGCCACCAGGAAATCCGCTGCTAGCATCGCCATACTGTCCTCATGGTGCGCGTCCACATACGCTTGATTGATCTGGGCGATCGCCATACCCAGCCGCTCCTCCTCCTCCGCAGTCAGCATGCTCAGATCGCCCAAAATGCCCGGCAGCGGCATGCCCTGCGGATATTGAAGCCGTAAGAAAACCTCTCGCTCCTCACCGGCGAGTGCATGGCGCAGCAAGTGCTGGATGTTGCGCTCGTTTTGCACCAGGTGCGCCAAATGATCCTTAGCACGCCACGGTGCAGCACCGGGAACGTCACTCGCCGTTGCCGGGCGCTCCAGGTCTTCCAGGCTCAGCCCTTGAAAAAACGCCAGAACCTGCGTCTGCGATGCCGCAAGCGTGTCCAAAATCTCTGCGCGAGTTGGCATGATCACCCTCCGAGAAAGCAGCGGGCTGGCCGAGGATGCCACCTTACACAAATTCCTCAACGAAATAGCGCGCGTTCAGGCGCTCGCCGGTGACGCGGGCCAGGGTTTCGTTCCACGGCAGCTGTGCCCCCAGCGCAAATAGCTCGTCGCGCAGCAGCGCGCCCGCCGCCGGGCTATCCACCAGGCGGACATCGGGCGAACGGGTGGCGAGCGTGTGCCCGAGCTGGCTGGCGGTAAGTTCGCCAAGAATATAGTTATGGTAATACACAGGCGCAATCGCCAAATGAATCTTCGCCGCCCAATCCGGCTCGTCGCGCCCTTCAGGCCGGGTAAGCAGCTGGAAGCGCTCGACGAGATCCCACCAGAGCGCATTCAAATCGGTGCGTGCGGGGTTGCCATACAGCGCCCGCTCGAAATGCACCATCACCAGGCCCCAGCGCAAGAATACCAGCTGCGCAATCCGTTGCTCGGCGCGCGCTGGCTCGGCAATTGACTGAACCTCGTCGGCACTCAGCCCACGCACCCGCGCCAGCCACTCAGGGCGAATCGCGAGCCGCCCCATCAGCATGGCAATGGCTTCGGTGGTGTTAATGTGGGCCGGTGCACGCAGCAGATACGGCAGTTCGGCACCAAGATACTTATCGTACACGGCGTGGCCCAGCTCGTGCAGGGTGGTATCCATCCAGCGCGCATCGGGCCGAATGTTGCAGAGCACGCGCACATCGTCGTTCAGCCGGTCGATATGGGTGCAAAAGGCGTGCTGATCTTTATTCTCGCGCTCGAACAGATCCGAGCGGGCCAGAATATCGCGCACGTCCAGGCCAATCCCGTCGAAGGTGCGCGTCGCCAGCGCGACAATATCCTGCGCGGCAAACAGGCTATCGAGGTTGGTGGTGCCAGTGCGCGGCGCTTCCTGGAAGAACGGATCGCTGTAATGCCAGGGGCGCAGCTCGGCAACAGGCACGCGACACTGCGCGGCCAGGGCTGCATCAAGCTCGGTCTTGAGCGTGCGAAATGGTTCGCGCGTGCGCGCTTCCAGGTCGTCGAGCAGCGTAAACAGCTCGCTTTCGTCAACTTCTTGCAGCTCAAGCGCTTTCGCATAATAATCGCGGAAACCCATTGCCCGCGCGCTGGCGTTACGCAGGCGCACCAGCTCAAGCAAGTCGGCGCACGCAGCGAGGCCAATCTGCTTGCCCGCTTCCCAAGCTTCGCGGCGCTCCTCGGAATCGTCTGAATCGCGCAGAATCACCGCGATTGCATTATTGGCGATCGGCTGGCCCGCGATTGTGCCACGAAAGTTGGTGTACAAATCGGTTAGCCCGGCCTCAAGCGCGGCCACCCGGTCAATCTGCGCGGGGTCGATCTGCGCCGCTGCAAAGCTGCGATACAGCTGTTCGATCTCGCGGCGCAGCCGGGCATCGGCGAGCGTACCGCGCGCGGCATAGAGCCGCTGCATCTCGGCCCACTCCGCCGGGTTAGCGGTGAACACGCGTGTGTTTTCGGCCCCCAGGCGCTCAAGCGCAGCGCGGTGCTCAGGCGCGCCACTCACGGCCAGGTTCCATTCGGCCAGGTTATAATCGCGCGCCGCCGGGTGCATTCGCGCCACCACCCGATCGACAAAGGCGCGGGCGGCAGCGGCATCCTCAGGCAGGTGGGTACTCATAGTAGCTCCTTAGCGTATGGTAAAGGCAAAAGGAAAAAAGAAAAAGCAAAGAATTCAGTAACTCTGTTCCTCTATAGTGAATATTTCGACTGCCGGTCGCTACTCTCAATCACATGCAACTGGCGCTCGCTTGTCATTCTACCAACCGGCGCAGGCAAAGGCAAATAGCTTGACTCAGCCTGATCCGCGTGCTAGGATCGGTCGTACCCTTTGCCGCAGCAGCAACAACCACGGGAGGTAGCCTGTGCCCACAATCGACCCAACCACCGGTATGCCGCCGATGATCGGTCGCCGGCTGAGCATCGCAGAATGGCTAAGCTATGTTGCGAGCTACCAATTTGGCGCAGTTGCGCCATCGCGGCTCGTGCTGCACCATACCTTCGTGCCCACGGTTGATCAGTGGGCGGGCCTGCGCTCGATGCAGGGTATGCAGCGCTACTATGGCGGCAAAGGATGGACTGCTGCGCCGCATGTGTATGCTGCGCCCGATGGCATCTGGCTGTTCACGCCCATGAAAGATGTGGGCATTCACGCTGGCACTGGTAACTCGGGGGTTATCAACGGCAAATTCTGGTACTCAATCGGCCTTGAAATGGTGGGGAATTACGATGGTGTGCGGCCCAGCGGCGCGGTGTGGGAAAACGCCAAAGCCGTGATGGGCGGCATCTCGAAGCGGCTGGGCATTGCCCCGCGTCAGCTCATCTCATTCCACCGCGATTACACCAACCAGAAGAGCTGCCCCGGCTGGGCCGTAACCAAAGATTGGGTGTTTGGCGAAGTAGACGCCTGGCTGGCCAATCGCACACCGCCGCCGCCGCCGCCGCCCGGCCCAATCGGCACGCCCACCCCCGACACCGAAGCGCTGATTGAGGCGCTGATGGATGAGAGCTATAAGCGCCGGGGCGAGGGCTACAACAGCGACTGGGCATTTCACCAGTACGCGGTACAGAATGGCCTTGGCTTCCCGATTGGCCGCAGCGCACAGCTTCAGGATGGCGGCAAAAGCTACGCCTACCAGCCGTTCGCGCGCGACACCCTGTATAACGAGGTGCCAAACTGGGGCGATGTCCGCCGCCTTTCGGAATTGCTTGGCGGCAGCATCCCGCCCAGCGGCCTGGGGCGTACACTGCTCGAAGCGACCTACCGCGCTGGTGGCGCTACCTTCCACCCCGATTGGGCCTTCCACCAGTTTGCGCTCGCCAGCAAGCTTGGCCCGCCCATCGGCGAAAGCGCAACCGCCACCATCGACGGCGCGCAGTACGCATACCAGGTGTTTGCGCTCGACACGCTGTATAACCGTGTGCCCAATTGGAGCGATATTCGCCGCCTGAGCGACCTGGCTGGCGCGGCTGATGCGCCAAGCGTCCGCCTGCGCGATACGTTGCTTACCCAAACCTACGCGCGCAGTGGCGCAGTGTACCACCCCGATTGGGCCTTCCACCAGCTCGCACGCAGCTTGCGGCTCGGCGCGCCGCTCTCGGATTCGTACCGCGTAGCCGCGGGCGCGGCACAATACGCCATTCAGGTCTATGCCACCGACACGCTGTATAACGTGGTGCCGAACTGGGCCGATGTCCGCCGCCTGAGCCAGCTGCTTGGCGCGCCGCGTCCGGCCGTGCTTTCGATGCGCGAGCCAGCCGCAGCCCAGCCCGCCCAAAGCCCACTGCTCAGCACCAGCGCGGCGCGCGAGCCAGCATCATCGGCCTTCCCAATTGCGCGCTATAACCCGGTGACAGCCCAGCCGGTGGCATTTGGCGAGCGCAGTGGCTCGAAGATTAGCCTGATTGTGCTGCACAGCGCCGCCAGCCCAACCGAAACGATTCTGGCCGCTATGACTGCGGTAGATGCGCAAAGCATGAGCCACTACATTGTCGCCGCCAATGGCGCAATCTACCAACTGGTCGACGATTCCTGCGCCGCCTGGCACGCTGGCATGGCCGATTGGCGTGACCGCCGCCAGAATATCAACCGGGTGAGCCTGGGCATTACGCTTGAGCAAGCCGCAGGCGGCTACCCGGCGAATCAGCTGGCCGCGCTGGCCTGGCTGGCCGATACCCTGCGCGCCCGGTACCAACTACCCGCCAACGCCGTGATGCGCTGGAGCGACCTGAACTCCGACTCAGCGAACGACCCGGCTAGCTTCCCGTGGGAGGCCTTCCGCAAGCGCCTGAAAGCGTAGGAATATGCTGAAACGCAAGGCTTGCAATAAAAGTAGGACTTTCGCTTCCTTGTTTATGTGCCTGCGGCAGCACGGTACTTTTTTCGTTGTTCTTGGTGATGTTTTGCGCTCCGCACAAAACATCACCAAGAACATGAAGAATTCGCTTGAGTAAGCGAAAGTCCTAAAAAGGAATGTTGATGGCAACCTTACAACTGGCGCAGGTTAACACCATCATTGACGCAGCAATCGCTGAAGGGAATAAGCAACGCTTTGCTCCGCTGGCAGTCGCAGTACTGGATGCGGGCGGGCACCTGATTGCCTTCAAGCGAGAAGACGGGGCAAGCTTCGCCCGCTTCGATATTGCGTTTGGGAAGGCGTGGGGCGCGCTCGGCATGGGGTTTGGCACCCGCGAACTCGCGGAACGGGCCGAAAAGTACCCAACCTTCGTTACGGCTCTCGCGGCTGCGACCCATGGGCGTATGATTCCCTCGCCCGGCGGCGTCCTGATCGCCAATCGGGAAGGCGAAGTAATCGGAGCAGTTGGCATCTCTGGGGATAATGGCGACAACGATGAAGCTTGCGCCTTGATCGGTATTGCTGCGGTAGGCTTGGCCGCCATTCCCGGGGCCAGAAAGAGTCAGCGTCCCGATTGATCTGGTTTGAACCTGAGCGTAAATAACGCGGCGCTCGGCACGTGCCAACAGGAGCATAACGATGCCTATTCCTGAGGACGAGCTAACCAAAGACTTTGTGCTGGCCGATGCGAGTGAGCAGCTCGGTGCCATCCGCGACCGGCTGCCCACCAATGCGGCGGCGCGCAACAATACCTATATAGTCTGGCCGCTCGCCAGCGGGCGCTACCAGGCCGTATATTGGAAAGAGATCGAAGCGCTGGGCCGCGCCAACGCGCAGATCACGCTGGCGAATACGCTGGGCAGCCTGCCCGGTCTGCCTGGCCCAGTCGAAGCGGTTGAGCAGAGTAGTATGGGCCTGAGCGCGGCGCGCGACCGCCGCGCCGCGCAGCCGGGCAAGCGGCTAGTGGTATTACGGAACGGCTCAGTGCTTGGCCTGTTCACACGCGAGATGCGCAGCGCCGAAGACCCACAGACCGATCCGTTCGCCACCCATGCGAAGCCGCAACGCACGCTCAGCGACAATACCACGCCGCGCAATACCGGTGCCGAGCCTATGCCCGCGCCCGAAAGCATGCCACCCGATAGTGCGCCCCCACCCGTCGATACGCGCGTGGTGAATGGCTGGCTGCCCGGCGTCAGCAAGCAAACGCCCATGCAGGTCGATATTCCCTACGAGCTGAAGTTCAATGTCGACCAGCCGCGCGATGATGCCGTGGTACAGGCGGGTGGTGGCGGCGCATTCGGTGTAGCCGCGAAGAAATATGCCGCTGGCAAGGCTACCGTTACGGTTATGGTAGTCATCGAGCCGGGCGACTTTACGCTGTATGGCGTTGAGGCGCAAGAAATTATCGTGCCGGTTGAGGCCAACATTCCCGCGAAGAATACCGTCACCTTCACGATCGAGGCCAGCAAAACCGGCAAAAACACGCTGAAGGCCACGCTATATATCAATAGCAACCTGTTCCAGCAAATTGAAATGATCGTGAATGTTGGCGAGCAGCTGCCGCCCGGCACGCCCGCCGTCGATACCACTGTGTCCGGGCTAACCCTGCCGAGCGCCGCCGCGCTACGCCCGCGCGCCGACACAATCAACGTTGTGATTATGCGCAAAGACCCCGGCTACACCATTCTGGTGAATGGCGGTGGCGGCGGCGTCACGCGCGCCTACCTCGACATGAGCACCGAGGCCGTGGCCGATTGGGTCGGCAATGCACGCAAGGCGCTGTTCGACATTGTGCATATGCAGGACGCGCAGGGCAACCTGGTATACCAGAATCTCGACACCATCATCCCGCCCAAGCTTGGCAAAGCCAGCATGCAGAAGCTGGCCGAAGCGGGCGCGCTGCTATACTACAACCTGTTCGAGAACAACAACCGCGACGACGCCCGCGCCATGGGGAAGCTGTTGACCGAGCTTTCGCGCACGCGCCAGCTACACATCCAGATCGTCGCCGAGCGCTTCTTCTTCCCCTGGTCGTTCCTGTTCGATGGCGACGATGCCGCGCTGGAAACCCCCAGCTACGACCAGTTCTGGGGCTTCAAGCATGTCATCGAGTATCTGCCCGAGTTTACGGCGGGCACGCTGGTGAACTTCGACCCGAACATTGCGGTGGGCGAGACGGTTGATATGGCGTTTGTGTGCAATAACGAAATCGACGTGCAGTTCGGCGAGCCAGTGGTGCAGGGCCAGCGCGATTATTTCCACAACCTGCCCGGCCTCAAGGTGGTAGACTACCCAACCGTGCCCGAGCTCATCCAGCTGCTGCGCGGCCCCGACAGCCCGCCGCTGATTTATTTCTACTGCCATGCAATCAGCAAGCAGGCGGGTGAAGATGGCGGGGCCGACTATTCGCGTATTTCGCTGAGCGATGCGAAAGTGACGATTGCTGAGATGAAGCTGAAGACGCGCGCGGCGGTGGAACGCCTACGCCAGGCACCAGTCGTCTTCCTGAACGCCTGCGAAAGCGCAGAGCTAAGTCCATTCCTGTACGATGGCTGGGTGCCCTTCCTACTCTCGCGCGGCGCACGCGGCGTGCTCGGCACCGAGGTTGAAACACCGGCGTTCTTCGCCGCTGAATTCGCCAAAGAATTTGTGCGCCGTTTCGCCGCTGGCAACCAGCCGCTAGGCGAGCTACTGCGCGATTTGCGGGTAGAATACGCGCGCGATAAGCACAATATTATGGGGCTGCTCTACGCGCTGTACAGCAATGGCGATGTAATGATTGCGCGGGGCTAACCTACCAAAAGGCATAATTAAAACCTATGACGAACCAGACCACGATCTACGAGCTTGCGGGCGGCGACGCGCCATTTCGCGCGCTGGTCGAGCATTTCTATACCCGCATCGAAGCCGACCCACTGCTGCGCCCGCTGTTCCCCGCCGATTTAACCCCCGGGAAAGAAGGCCAGTTCCTGTTTATTACGCAGTATTTTGGCGGGCCAGCGCGCTACAATACCCAGCGCGGGCACCCACGCCTGCGCATGCGGCATATGCCATTCGTTATCGGCCAAGCCGAGCGCGATGCGTGGGTTGGGCATATGCTGGCAGCAATTGACGAGGTGGGCTTTTCCGAGCCGGTACGCAGCACATTACGCGAGTATTTCGAGCGCGCGGGGACGTTTCTGATCAACCATCAGGCCCAGCCGGGCATTGAGCTGCTCGGCTAGGCCAGGTACACCCGTAAATTATACAGCAGTGGTGGTTGTGCGATGCACAACCACCACTGCTGTATGCCGTAACGCGCGCTAGTGCATTTGCGGCACATCGTCGCCGGCCCACCAATCCTGGTACCAGCGCGCCACCTCGGTCAGCTCATACGAGCTGCCATCGCTGAAGCCATACACGTGCAGCTTCCACTCGCCCCAACCGCCCCAGCCATACACACTCTCGTTGAAGCCGGTGCCGTTGGTGCTGCGCGCCATCTCGGAAAAGCCGCGATACAGGTACAGATCGGGGTCGCCGCCGGTCCACAGCAAGTTAGCCCAGGTTTCGATGACATTGGTGTCGAATAGGCTCCAGATATCGCAGGTGCCCTGTGCCACCGATGGATCGACCGTGAAGGAGAGGAAATAGGGCGTGCGCGGCTCAAGCTTATCGAGCACCTCGATCTGAATATGGCGGTCGCGCTGCAGGTTGGGCTTCTCGGCATCGTGCTGTGGGAGCGGATCGGAAGCCTCGCGCAGCAGGTCGGCGCGATCCTCTTCCGACAGATTCTTGAGCACCTCCGGGTCAGAAAGTTTGTGCAAGGCCTCAAGCTGGCGTTGCAAGCGCTCGCTCTGAAGCTTACACGCTTCGGCCTGACGCTCGCGCATCAGCGCGAAGTCTTCGTCGCGGCCCGGCGCAATTTGCATCGAAATAATGCCCGCCTCCGCCGCAAAGCGATCGACCGACTCGGGTGGGCCGCTAACATACAGACGAAAGTTCCCCAACCCCTGCGGGTTCGAGTAATACGCAATCCCGGTGACATAGCCATCGTGCTTCAGGTATTCCTTGTACTCGACTGGCGTACCTTTGCGCCGCTGATCAGTTGTGCGGGGGCGTAGCTTTCGCGGCTGTTTCAGAGCATCGTCACTCATACCATCCTCCCAACGTATGCGCTTTCTTATTTAAACGCTATTGCATGGCTTTTTTGCAGATACCTGCATCCTCCTTAGGAAGTAGGGAGTTGTCGGGCTTAGCCTTCGGCAGAGCAGTACTCTATTTTTTATATGTGTACGGTTTTGCCGTACTTTGCGCGGCAAAACCGTACACAACCAGGCTCGAACGCACCAGCGCTCGCCGCAAGCAAGGCGTACAGCGTCCACAGGCACCATTGTGCAACCGCATAAGTTCTACATTCTATTCCGAAGCGGCCAGCGCCTGGCGCAGGGTATCGAGCGATACGCCATCAACGCAGCGGAACCCAAGGTAGTTGTAGGCTTGATTCGCCAGCAGTGGGTAGCGGCGTGTCGCCTCGGCGCCTTCGGCACTGGTATACCAGCTGCCGCCGCGCACCACCGGCGGGGCAGGCTTCTGGTTGGGGCCAGGCACCTGTTGCGGCCAGAATGTCGTGAGGGCACCGGGCTGGTCGTAGGGTAGGTAGAGCGAAACTGTCCACTCTTGCACATTCCCATCCATGTCGGCAACCCCTTCAAGCGTCCGGTCGGCGGGCGCGCTCCCAACGGGCCGCAGCTCGCCCGCACCATCGTTCGCACGCACATTCACTTGTCCCGGTTCTGGCGTTGTGTCGCCGGTGGGAAAGCGCCGCCCAGACGGGCCGCGCGCCGCCCACTCCCATTCCACTTCGGTTGGTAGGCGGCGACCTACCCAACCGCAATACTGGCTGGCCTGCGGCAGCGTCACATTCGTCACAGGCAGGTCGGCAATCGCCGCATCGCAGACGAACTGCGCGTCGTATGACGGATCGTTGCCGCAGCCGCCCGCCGCGCGGCATAGGCAATATTGCGCGTTCGTCACTTCGTGCGTATCGATGGAAAAAGGCGGCAGCGCCACAGTACGCGCTGGCCGACTCGGCGGTGGCGCACTCACATCGTTCGTACCAATCGTTGCGTGGCCGCCAGGCACGGCAATTGCCGTGACGGGGCCAGCCCAGATCGCGCGCTGGCGCAGCCATACCGGGCGCGCGAGCAATGTGCCGCTTACCAGCACCAGCACGCTCAAAAGCGCCACGAGCGCACGCAAGTTGCGCACCGCGCGCGATTGCGCCTCGGCGCGGTGGCGCTCGGCTGCGGCTAGCGCCTGGGCTTGCGCCAGCGCCAGCGCCTGGGCGGCGGCTTGGGTTTGCTCAGCCGCGACCAGCGCGGCGCGGCTGGCCTCGGCCAGGGCTGGCAGCGCCTCATCGTAGCCAAGCTCGGCAGCATCGGGGCCAGCCAGCCAGCGCTCAGCCTCGGCCAGCTCAATATCGTCGAGTAGGCCATTCTGGCGGCGGCCCAGCCGCACCCACTCGGCAGCCTTCGCCTCCAGGCGGCGGCGATCAAGCTCGGCTTCGCGCCGCTCGGCTAGCCATTCTTGCAGGGTCGGCCAGCTGCCGATCAGGGTTTCATGCGCAATATCGACCTTGCGCGCGCTGCCCTGTGCCCCGCTGAGCGTCAGCAACCGCTGCTCGGCCAGGTGCAGCACGGTCTGTTCGAACTGCGGCGGGTCATCGTTCAACGAGCGCAGTGCATCAATCGGTTGCTGGCGGCGCGTATCGGCCCGGCCCGCACCAAACTGCACCAGCCGCAAAAACACGCGCCGCGCAATCGCCTGCTGCTCAGGGTCGAGCGCGGCCAGAGCTGAATCGGCGCGGCGGGCCAGCACCACATGCAAGCCCGCGCGTTGGCCCGCACCGGGCAGCACGATCGCATCGTAGGCGCTGAGCGGCATGGCACGCGCTTCCAGCCGATCCCACAGCAGCCGCAACGTTTCCTGCACAATTGGCAGCACCCCCGGCTCGCCCGCCGCGTCGGCCACCAGGCGCTCGACCAGCGCTGGCTCTACACTCACGCCCACCGCCTGGGCGGGCTGGGCGATCGCCTCGCGCAGGCCGCGCGCATCGAGCGGCACCACCTCGGCGCGCTGGCGCTGAATCGTGGGCCACAGCGGCGCAAGCATCAGGTCGGGGTAGAAATCGGCGCGTACCGTAATCACCACATAACAGCCTGGCTGGCGCAGCAGCCCAAGCAGGTGCTGCTGAAACTGGGCCGCGTCGGCCTGGTCGAGCGCGAACAGCTCCTCGAACTGATCAATCACCAGCAGTAGGCGGGCATGCCCGGTACGCGCGAGCAGCGCATGCGCCGCCACCAGGTCATCTGGGCGGCCTTCGAGGGCCTGGGCCAACGCATCGAGCGGCGCACTGCCGGGGCGCATGGTGCGAACGAGCCATTCGCCTTCCCCAAACAGCGTGCTTCGGCGCAGCGCGGGGATGAGGCCCGCAAACACGAGCGACGATTTGCCACTGCCCGAGGGGCCGATCAGCGCCAGGAACGGGTGCAGATGCAAGCGCGCCAGCAGATCCTGCACCTCAGCCGCGCGCCCGAAAAACAGCTCGCTGGCATATTCGCTGAATGGCACCATGCCGGGGTAAGGGCAGGGCGGTCGCGGCGCTGGCGCATTGGCCGGGCGGCGCGGCGGAGCTAGCGCATCGAGGTTGGGCGGCGGCAAACGCCCTACCCGCAGCATACCGCGCGCAACCTGCACAAACGTCTCGCGCTCATCGGGCAGCAGGCGCAGCAGCTCGGCCAGTTTCTGCGCTAGCTCGCGCGAAGGGCGCTGCCCATCGGATTCGATCTTGCGGATGGTTGCAACGCTGTATTCCACCTGCTGGGCCAGCTCTTCCTGCGAAAGGTCGAGCGCCTTACGCCGCAGCCGTACCCACTCGCCAAACGAAAACAGCTCGTTGGTCGATTCGTCGTGTGCCGTCACAGTTCCCCTCGCTCTATCTACCCCAATACCCAACACTGCGCGCGTGTGACTACAACGCCAAAAATGTATCGGCGATCACCGATGCTCACAAATATAAACGAGCCAGAACAGCAATTATCACTTTTTATCTCAGATGTATAGCACAAAGTGATACCCCTTCATAGCGCCAACATGCTTCACTAGGGCTGTGACAAACAACCGCAACCCGAAGGAGCACTGCTGTGAACGCACCAACAATTGAACTGACCGAGCACGAAGGCTACGACATGTTTCGCCGCGCAATCGTCGGGCGCGATGGGCAAGCCTGGGCCGTAATCTACACGCGCTATCGCGGGTTGATGATGGCCTGGGCAAGACGCTTCAGCACCCGCCTCTCGGTCGATGAGCTAGCCGACGACCTGGCCGACCAGGCCTTTGCACGCGCATGGTCGGCCCTCACCCCCGAACGCTTCAGCCAATTCCCTACCCTCGCAAGCCTGCTGGCCTATTTGCGCACCTGTGTCTCAAGCACAGTTATCGATATTGCCCGCGCCCAGGTCGCCCACGAACGCCGCATCCAGCCGGTAGAGCAGGAGCAAGGTACTTCAGCCGAACAGCATGTGATTGACGAATTGGAGCGCGGCGAGCTATGGCAGCTGGTGAATGCAGTGGCACGCACCGCCGAGGAGCGCACCCTGCTGCTCGAAAGCTTCGTTCACGACCAGCCGCCGCGGGTTATTCAGGCGTGCCATCCCGAGCTATTCCCGAACATTGATGCCATCTACCGCACCAAACGCAACTTGCTCGAACGGCTCCAGCGCAACCCACAGCTTCAGCAGCTCGCTGTTGGATGAAGCAGCAACCCGCATTCGCCACGGCAGCGCAAAAATCAGAGCGATTCTTTTTCCCTTGTACCTTGAATACAGCCCGGAGCGCATGTGATGAAGACACTGAAGAAAAATAAGATGATGCGGGCGGCGCGCTACCCAGGCAATGTGAATGCGCACGGCGTACCGCTGGTGGGGCAAACCGGCGAACAAACCGTCAAAAATTTCCACCAGATTCTGAGCCGCCTCTCGCCCGCCGAGCGTGCAGCCTTCGAGCAATTGCGCGCCCAGGCCCACGCCGAGCTTGCAGCCGAGCCGCCGCTCCTAGAGCGCGCGGTTGGCGGGTAACGCCGTAACATGTGCCCAAATTGTACCAGCCGGGCTGTGGTATAGTAATGCCGTAACACCCCGAACTTGTTTGTAACCCTGGCTGTGCTATGATCGAGCGTATTCGTGTGCCGCGTTTGCGCCCGAGCGTATAGCAGATAAAGCCGTTAAGGAGGACAATGATGTACACCATTTCCGGCCGGTTCAACGGGCAAACGATCGAGCTTCTAGAAGCGCCGCCGACGAACGGCGAGGCGTATGTGCTAGTTACCTTCCTCGAAGGCAGTATGGAAGTGGCCGCCGCGCGCGGGCAGCGCCGCTCGGTGAGTGTCTCGATGTATAACCTCGACGCCTACCGCCAGTCGCTCGCCAAATCAATGGCAAAACACTCGCCCTCGGTCGATCGCCAGCGCCCCTTCAGCGTAAGCGAAGTGATGACCCGCAAGGTTATTTCGATTGCGCCAAGCGCGAATGTGATGGAAGCGATGCACCTGATGCATCAGCAAGGCATCACCAGCGTGCTCGTCGAGCCGGGCGCTGATGGCGACTGGGGGATTATGACCATGCGCGACGTGCTCAAGCGCATCGTCAACGCAAATCGCGCGCCTGAGGAAGTGAGCGTCGGCGAGATCGCCACCCGCCCGCTGATCTATGTGACCGCCGACACCAGCCTGCGCGATTGCAGCCAGATCATGATCGACAAAAATATTCGGCGCGCAGTCGTGTCCGAGGATGATCAGCCGGTGGGCATCATCAGCGACACCGACCTGTTCCAGGTGGTTGAGGAGCGTGGCTGGGGGCCGCCCGAACAGATGGAAGAAGATCACCTGTAGGAAATACAAAGGCAGAAGGCAAAAGCACGCTATTGATCGTGATTCTTTTGCCTTCTGCCTTCGGCCTTTTACATATGGCTAATCATCGCGTCGGCAAAGCCCGAGCAGCTCACCTCAGTGGCTCCGGCCATCAGGCGGGCAAAATCGTAGGTCACGGTCTTATTGGCAATCGCCTGCTCCAGCCCCTTGATGATCAGGTCAGCAGCTTCGCTCCACCCCATATAGCGCAGCATCATATCGCCTGACAGAATGACCGAGCCAGGGTTAACTTTATCGAGGTTGGCGTACTTGGGCGCGGTGCCGTGCGTTGCCTCGAAAATAGCGTGCCCGGTAACGTAGTTGATATTCGCACCCGGCGCAATACCAATGCCGCCCACCTGTGCCGCCAGCGCATCGCTCAGGTAGTCGCCATTCAGATTCAGCGTGGCAATCACATCGAATTCTTCCGGGCGAGTCAGCACCTGCTGCAGCGTAATATCGGCAATCGCATCCTTCACCAGAACTTTGCCGCTCGCTAGCGCGGCTTTCTGCTCGGCGTTCGCGGCAGCCTCGCCGCGCGCTGCCTTGGTGCGCTCCCACTGTGCCCAGGTATAGCAGTGCTCACCGAACGCGCCCTCGGCCAGGTCGTAGCCCCAGTCGCGGAACGCACCTTCGGTGAACTTCATGATATTGCCCTTATGCACAAAGGTGACACTCTTGCGATCGTGGGTGATCGCGTATTGGATCGCCGCTGCAATCAGGCGCTGGGCACCCAGCTTGCTCACTGGCTTGATGCCAATACCTACCTCCACCGCCGCATCGGTGTCGAGGCCGATCATGTGCATCCACTCGCTCGATTTTGCCGCATCGCCAAAGCGCACTTTGGCAAAATCCTTGGGGAAGGTAGCGCTGAGGAAATCGAGCACTTTCTGCGCCTCAGGCGTGCCCGCGCGATATTCCACACCGGCATAAATGTCTTCGGTGTTCTCGCGGAAAATCACCATATCAACCAGCTCGGGGCGCTTCACTGGCGAAGGCACGCCCTGGAAATAGCGTACCGGGCGCAAACATACATATAGATCGAGCATCTGGCGCAGCGCAACATTGAGCGAGCGAATACCACCACCAACCGGTGTGGTGAGCGGGCCTTTGATACCGACCAAATATTGCTGGAAGGCCGCCACTGTCTCATCGGGCAGCCAGTTACCAGTCTGCTTAAACGCTTTTTCGCCAGCCAGCACTTCGTGCCACATCAGCTTGCGCTTGCCGCCATAGGCTTTTTCCACAGCGGCATCGAACACACGCACACTTGCGCGCCAAATATCGGGGCCAGTGCCATCGCCCTCGACAAACGGAAGGATTGGGTGATCGGGCACCTTGAGCATACCGCCCTGGATCGTGATGGCCTCACCCGCGGGAGCCTGTGAGCTTGGCGCGGTCATAATCTCTCCTTAAGCTGTGTTACGGTTCTCAATACCATCGCGCAGCTGGCACGCCAGCGCCCACCGCGCGTTTGTGTGCAAACACGGCCCAGCCTATATTGTGGCAGCGTCGGGCCATCGACCGGCGCTATTATACCATCAGGCTGGGGCCAACACATACAGCGTTCCTTCGACATTTTGGTATACTGCATACGCTGCCCGAGCACTCGAGAGAAGCGATATTCTCATACCCAGCTGGGAATACGACACTCTGTACACAGAAGGAGCATCCTGTGGCGCTTTCGGCGCGGCCGGCGCGGTACCCGGCATTACATCATCGGAATTTCACACTCATCTGGGGTGGGCTGCTTGTGTCGAATATGGGCACCTGGATGCAGAATGTCGCACAGAGCTGGCTGATCTACAAGCTCACGGGCAACAACCCGCTTTATCTCGGCTGGCTGGGCTTGAGCTTCGCCCTGCCCATGGTGTTTGCCCCGCCCTTTGGCGGCGCCGTCGTTGATCGCGTCAACCGCATCAGGCTGCTCTATATTACGCAAACCTGTTCGCTCTTACTGGCGGCAGTGCTGGCCGTATTAAGCTGGACAGGCAGCGTGCGCCCAGCCCATATTCTGGTGACATCATTCATTGGCGCGCTGCTGTTGGCCTTCGATAACCCGGCCCGTCAGGCGCTCATTCCCGAGCTGGTGTCGCGCGAGCATCTGCTGAATGCGATTTCGCTCAATTCGGCCACATACACTGGCGCAGCGCTGGTCGGGCCAGCGTTGGCGGGCGTATTGCTCGATATTGTTGGGGCGGGCTGGCTATTCATGCTGAATGCGCTGAGCTACCTCGCCGTGATTGGCGCGCTGCTGGCGATGCGCGAGTTGCCCCAACGCGAGCGGCGACCAACCTCGCTGCGGTCAGCACTGTTTGGCGGGTTTGGCTACGCCCGCCGCGACCGGATTGTGCTGGTGTTGCTGGTGCTTTCGGCACTGGCTGCCATCTTTGGCCGTTCGTACCAGCAATTGCTGCCGGTGTTCGCCGACGATATCTGGCAGGTGGGTGCAGGCGGCTACGGTGTGCTGCTTGGTGCGGGCGGTGCTGGTGCGCTGGTGGGTGCGTTCGCCATGGCTTCGGTGCAGCAGCTGCAGCGCTATGGCCGCGCCCTGATTGTGAGTGGGATGCTGTTTTGTGTCCTCCTCACAGCGTTCGCCCTCTGCCCGTTCTTCTGGCTTGGCGTGCCCCTGCTGGTGCTGGTCGGCATCGCCTCCACCGTCTTCACCACACTGATCGCCACGGTGATCCAGCTGCGCGTACCTGGCGAGCTGCGGGGCCGCGTGATGAGCCTGTACGCGATTACCTTGATTGGGCTGCCCTCGCTTGGCGCGCTGGGTATCGCCGCCGTTGCCCAGCGGCTGGGCGCGCCCTATGCGATTGTAGGCGGTGCGGTAATTTTGCTCGCCGTGCTGTTCGTGCTCGCGCCAACAATGTTCCCGCGCCGCACCGACGACCCGGCACCAGCGGGATAAACTCATCCAATATGACAACCGACGACCGACCACCGACCAACTAACCAGTGGTCAATCGTCGGTCGTCAGTCGTTAGCTGCCACAACCAGAAACCTTCTCCGCCTGGGTAGTTAGCTCACCCGCCGCAGCACAAACGCGGCGCGCGCCGCGCTGGTATCGTAGCCCGGCACCGTATGTTCAACCAGCGCAAATGTTTCTTCGACGAGCGCGTGCAGATGGGCAACTGCTGCGGGCGGCGCTACGCGGAGGATCTGGCGGATACGCTCGGCAAGATCGGGCGGCGCAATCCTGAGCTGCGCAATTTCCCAATCCAGCCATTTGTGGTACGGATGTGGCAGGTACAGCCGGTTGAGCGCCGTCAGCACATCGAGGATGCGCTGCGCCCCATCCACCAGGCTCCGCGCTAGCAGCAAGGCGTTATCGCGCGCGGCCAGCATTTCGAGCACCGCGCGCGGCTGGAACCATAGGTGCTCGGCGAGCATCGCGTGTTGCAGCGCAGCGGGGTAGTGTGCCACCTGTGCGCGCCAGCGCTCGATCTGGGCCGGGTTATACAGCACCTGGCCGTGCTGAATCGCCGTAATGCGAATCTGTTTTTCAACCTCGATATCGGCGCGCACCAGCACATCGTCGATCCACTGGTCGAGCGTGCGCACCAGGAATTGGCTGGTGTCCACCTTAATGCCCGCCACATAGAAGCTATCGGCCCACTCATATTCGTCAACATGCTGCTGCAACAACGACCAGCCCGATTGAGTAATCGGTGCCAAAAGCTCGGCGGCACTGGGCGGCGTGTGCCAGAAGATGTCGATCTCAATATCGGAAAACTGGTCGGCGGTGCCGCGCGCTACCGAGCCAGCCAGTAGCACCACCGCGACATTGGGGTTGGCGGCGTAAGCTGGCGCAATTTCTGCGGCCAGGCGGCGGCGCGTTTCAAGCGCGTGATTCATAGCTTCCCTCGCTTTGCTTGCCTTCGGACTGCTCAACCCACAGCTGGCGAAATTCTGGCGATGTTGCGAGCAGATCAGCGAGCGTGCCCTGCGCCGCAACCCGCCCATCCTGCAACACAATAATCTGGTCGGCGCGGCGTAGCGCGGCCCGGCGGTGCGAAACCGCCAGAATCGTTGGCGGTGCCGCGCCTGCTTGGGTTCTGTTTGCCACGAGGCGCTCCCACAACACGCGCTCGGTTTCCACATCCAGCGCGCTCGAAAGATCATCGAACACCAGCAGCGCGGGCTGACGCACAAACATCCGCGCCGCAGCGGCCCGCTGCACCTGCCCACCCGAAAGCCGTACACCGCGCGGCCCAACCAGGGTGTCGAGGCCCGCGGTCAGCTGCGCCAGGTCGGCTTCGAGGACAGCGGCGTGCAGCGCAGCTGCAACCTCGGTGGGAGTAGCAGCCACGCCTAACAGCAGATTTTCACGCACAGTTTCGCTAAACAGGCGCGGCATCTGCGGCGTATAGGCGCTGTGCGGCGGGCGGAAGAAGGCGGCCCGGTCGGTCACCAGCGTGCCATTCCACCACACCGCGCCCGCATCTACCGGCAGCAGCCCCAGCAGGGTACGCAGCAGCGTGGTTTTGCCCGCGCCCACCCGTCCGGTAATGACCGTAAATGAGCCAGGCCGCAGCGCCAGGTCAACTCCTACAATGCAGTTAGTGCTACCAGGGTAGCAAAAGCTAAGACCACGCGCTTCGACCAGCGGCTGAGCGGCAGCGACAGGCGAGCCACGCCGTGACCCGGGAGTAGCCGTTCCCGCACCGCGCGCCGCCACCAGCACCGTCGGCGGCTCATCAGGTATCAGCTCGGTAAGCCGCCGGATGGCAACCGCCTGCTGATGGTAATCGCCAATAAAGCCGCCAATGGTTGCGGGCATGCGCACCGTAAACCACATGTAGTAGACGAACAGCGCAAAATCACCGACGCTGAAGCTGCCGCCCGCCAGCGCCCGACCGGCCAGCAGCAGCACCACGCCAATCCCTAAACTGCCCGCAACATCGGCAAACATGTAGAATACGCCATACGTAAGATGAACCCGCATCGCGGCCCGGCTACGCACGGTGTTGAGCGCATCGAAATAGCCGAGCATGTGCTCCTCGGCACCGGCCACCTTCACCGCCTGCACCGTACCAAACAGCTCGCCAATAAAGCCAGTGACCGCATCGACCGCCACGCGCTCGGCTTCCTGCGCCTGCATAAAGAGCGCCCACACCAGCCGCACCATGCCCACAATTCCAAACAGCGGCACAAAGATTACCAGCGTGATGAGCAGGTTGATGCGCGCCATAATCACAACCGCTAGCACAAATGCGACTGCCTCGCCGAGTACATGCGGCAGCCAGGTAGGGAAATCGGCGACCTCGCCAATATCATCGCGGTAGCGGCTCAGCGCCTCGCCCGCTGGCACGGGCATAGGCAGCGCGCCTGGGCGGCGCAGCAACGCCGCGAGCAGGTTGTGGCGCAGCCAGCCACCCACGCGGTAGCGAAAGGTTACATCGCCCCACACATCGGCGAACGAGCAGGCCAGCCGCGCTAATCCCAGGGCCACATATAAGGCAATCAGCGCCCACAGTCCCAACGTTGCCGGGGCATTGCCTGCAAGCGTATCGAACACGGCCTTTTCGAGCAAGCCCAAACCAACCGGCAACGCCATAAACAGGATGTGAAAGGAGCTATGCAGCGCGAAGACCAGCGGTTGCCGCCGGATGAGCGCCCAGTTGAAAGGCCAGGTCTTCAGCGTGTGGACAGGCATCGTTGCTCGGTCGCTCATGCCAGCACCTCCTCCAGGCCAGTACGCAGCAGCCCGGTAAAGCGCGAGCCTGGGTCGGCGGCCAGCGTGAGCCGTGCGCCTAGCTCGGCAATCTGCCCGCGTTCGAGAATCATAATCTGGTCGGCGCGCTGCACCGTGGCAAGCCGGTGCGCAATAATCAATGCGGTGCGCCCGGCAAGCAGCCGCCCAACCGCGCGCTCAAGCAGCCGCTCGGTCACCGGGTCGAGCCGCGACGACGCTTCATCGAGGATGACCAGGCCGGGGTCGCGCAGGAACACCCGCGCAAATGCCAGCAGCTGCGCCTCGCCCGCCGAAAGCCCCAGGCCACCCGCGCCCAGCCGCGTATCTAGCCCATGCGGCAGGCTACGCACCCATTCGAGCAAGCCGAGTTCGGTCAGCGCCTGCTCAATCTGCATATCGCTAATCGTGCGATCGAAGAGCGCCAGGTTGTTGCGAATGCTGGCGGAGAACAGCTGCACATCCTGCGTCACAACGCCCACCCGCGCGCGCAAATCGGCCAGCGCAAGCTCGGGCAGATGAACACCGCCCAGACAAATCGTGCCTTGCTGGGGATCGTAGAGGCGCAATAGCAAGCGAGTAAGGGTAGTTTTGCCGCTCCCCGTCCGGCCCAGCAGCCCTAACACTTGCCCCGGTGCCAGCGTGAAGGTCACGGTATCGAGCGCGCGCTCGACTGCCCCATTCGCCGCTTCGTGCCCTGTGGGTACAATCGCATCGTCATACGAAAATACCACGCCCGCGCATGCCAGCCCCAGCGCCCCCGCTGGTAACGTTGCGCGAACCTGCTCGGCCACACGCGGTTGGTAGGCAAATAGCTCACGAATACGGCCAATGCTTGCCCGCGCCTGCTGAAGCTGCTGAGCCTGCTCGCGCATTGATTCAAGCGGTGCTGCAAGCATGCCAATGTAGTACACAATCATAAATGCGCTGCCGAGGCTCACGCTTCCCTGCAAATACAGGTATGCTCCCAATGCCAGCCCAAGACTATAGCCCAGCACAAACAGGAAATTCGTGCTAACAAACGCCAGGTTACCCGCCAGTCGCGCCGCGCGATTACTCACCAGCGCCTGCTCCATCAGCGTATCGAGCTGGTTAAGGGTATAGGCTTCGGCACCATTGGCCCGAATATCTTCAGTGCCGCCAATACGCTCTTCCAAAAAGCCGAACAGCTCAGCCTCGGCCTGGCGGTACGCCGCCCAGCGGCGCATACCCAGGTTTTGCAATCGCCCCAGCACCACCAAAGTGACCAAGGCATAGATGCTTAAGCCCACGCCCACGCGCCAATCTTCACGGAACAGGAGCGCCAGGATTGCGATAATGAGGACAGCATTACCCAACAGCCACACGGCAAACTGCGCAAAAAACTCGCTCAGCGCCGTCACATCGCCATCAATCCGCTCAATCAGCTCGCCAGGGGTATGCGCTTTATGAAAGGCCATATCGAGCCGCAGGCAGTGGCGTGCAAGGTCGCGGCGCAGTGCATTGGTCGCAACCCACCCGGTTTGCTCACCAACATACAGCGCGCCCTGACGCGCGGCCCGTTCGGCCAGGGCGGCGGCGATAAACGCCAGCCCGGCCCAGGCGAGCGGGCCGCCGCTGCTATGCTGTGCCGCATCGATGACATAGCGAATGATTTGTGGGTTGAGGAGCTGAAGACCAATACTGCTGAACAGCAGCAGCGCTAGCAGCACGACACGATGCAGTTGTGGGCGTAAATAGGTACCTAAAAGAGTCCAATAGGTATTGAAGGAGCGCGGCATATCATCTCCTAATCGTGGCATATAAAAAACCACGGGCATGCCCGTGGCGCAACACCGGCAGGCGGGCAATAAGCGAGCCGCCGGGCACAAAAAAGCCAGGCGACGTGAGTACGCCACTGGCCGATAGATGCCTGACGATGCAAACAGAGCACACGCTGGATATCGCCAGCGTGTACCATGAAAGCATCTGCCGGGTAAACGTATGCACTGAGCTGGGGCGCAGGTAGCTGCGCGCCGCTCAAGCGTAGTTACAGCAGCATATATGCTATAGGCGCACTCAACTGTGGGCCGCGCCGCCTCGCTGGCAGGCTGGCCCAAGCAAATTGTTGCGTGCTGCTGTCATGGTCGTCATCTCCTCAATATTATAGGGCTTACGCAGTAGGCGCTTTTTGCCTTCGGCAGAGCGGTGCGTTCATCATTTCATGGGTTTCTCGTGCCTAGCGCGAAAAACCCATGGATACTGGCAGAGTACCATGCTGCCGCAGGCAGGATCGAACTACGACATGGGCAGGTGTGCGACCGCATAACCAGTGTCACATTACAAACGATACCTTGCCAGAGCCTAACACGCTGACACCCAGAGGTCAAGCCCGACTTTCGCTGTATTCCGCCAACGTAGAAACGGCTGCCCATTTACCTGGGCAGCCGTGAGGAAATTAGAGGAGCGGCTGGGGCCATGCGTCAGCGCGGTGCGGCGCGCCGGGAACAACTGCCGCCGTCGTTCCATTTATGTACTCGTGTGTATATGTACGTTCGAGGTAGTTGTATTGTTGCATAAGAAAATGAACAGAGGATTAAGTCGCCGTGAGTACTCGCTAAGGTTCACATCATAATGCAGAAACAGAACTCGCGCGAAAGATAGCGCTTTCGCTTATCCAAGCACCCCTTTCCTTCCTGGTGATTGCTGATACGTAACACCTACAATCGCCAGGGAAAAGAAAAAAGCAAGCTGATGCAGGCGCAACAAATCCGCAGCGTATGCCCTAAAAGAAACAGAAACGGCTGCCAAGTGGCAGCCGAGAAAGAGGAGAATGGCGGCATATCATGAACGTGTTGTGGGTTACTTCAAGGGCGGCCCGCCGCTGACTTCCCTTGATTATCTCTCTCAAGCGCTCAGACGTCCGAGCTGCCCTTATTGTTGCAGGGCAAGATGAAAAGCGCTTGAAAAGAAGCTGAGTGCTCAATGAATGTTTTTGTACCGCTTCGCTTGCAGTGTATAAACCCAGCAGTGCTACAATGCAATGGCATCTTGTATGTACTGATCAACATACGCACCACGCACGCTTATTTTGGCTTTGTCGTACATATGACGTAGTGCGTACAACGCACATGTTGCAACGGATTTGGCATAAGGAGGCATTGCCCGTGGAGTATCAACAGGCGATAGATTATCTCTATTCCTTCCCTGATAGCGAATCGCGGCTGCCGCGCACTCCCGCCGAATTCAATTTACCGCAAACCGCCGCGCTGCTGCGTGCGTTCGGCGAACCCCAGCGCGCATTGCGCTGTATCGTGGTAGCAGGCACGAAGGGCAAAGGTTCTACTTCGGTGTTTATCGAAGCGATTGCGCGCGCTGCTGGCTTATGCACCGGGCTATGGACCTCGCCGCATCTACATTCGTATCGCGAGCGCATTCAGGTGAACCGCCAGCCGATCTCTCAGGCCGCATTCATCGCCGCAATCGAGCGCATACCGGGCGCATTAGCCAGCTACGACCAGCAGCAATTCGGCCAGCCCACTATCTTTCAGCTCGGGTTTGCGCTGGCATTACGCTATTTCGCCGAGCAAGCCGTTGATCTGACTATTCTGGAAGTCGGGCTGGGCGGGCGCTTCGATAGCGCAAATATTGTGACGCCCGTGCTCTCTGTCATTACATCAATCAGCTACGATCATATGGCCGTCCTGGGCAACACCCTTACGAAAATTGCCACGGAGAAGGCCGGTATTCTGAAGCCCGGTGTGCCAGCGATCACCTCAGTGCAAAACTCCGAAGCGCTCGGCGTCATTGTACGCACTGCCGCTCAGGTGGGCGCGCCACTCTATGTCGTCGCGGGCCGCCAGCAAGCACTGGTGCTCGATGGTGAACTGCCTGCCAAGGCGATGCTGCCCATTCAATTCGACCCATACGAGCGCTACCAGGGGCCAGTGCAGATTGCGCTACGCGGCAGCTTCCAGCGCGAGAATGCCCGGCTCGCCACCGGCGCAGCGCTGTTGCTGCGCGATGCTGGATTCCCAATCGGCGATGCTGCGATTGCCGCCGGGCTGGCTGGCGCATACTGGCCGGGGCGCATGGAGATCGTCGGCGGTCAGCCTTCGATTGTACTGGATGGCGCGCACAATGGCGATTCAGCCGAGAAGCTGCTCGCATCGCTTCAGCAGGCCTTCCCTGGCAAACCGATTGTATTTGTGCTGGGTGTATCGCAGGGCCATAGCGCTGAAGATATTCTGCAAGCGCTGCTGCCCCATGCCCAGGCCGCAGTGCTTACGCGCGCCACCCACCCCCGCGCAATGGACACCACCGACCTTGCAACGCTGGCCCGCGCGCGGCTACCTGCAAGTGCGCCGCTGGCGATTGTGCCTACTATCCCCAACGCCTTAGCGCAGGCGCGCACGTTCGCCAGCGACGATGCACTCATTTGTGTTACTGGCTCGCTGTTTGTTGTGGCAGGCGCGCGCGAGGCGTTACAAATCCCGCTAGAGAAAGATTAGCGGCTGTTCTCTTCATTGATACATTGGTGTTCTGGTACAGCCCCCGACTACGCAGAATACGGCACCAGAAAAAGAAAGATGAGTCATCCCACAATTAAGGGATGACTCATGTCGCTGCGTCCAGATTGAATTATCAAATTAGGACTTTCGCTTCCTTGTTTATTTGCCTGCAGCAGCACGGTACTTTTTTCGTTGTTCTTGGTGATTTTTGCGCGGAGCGCAAAAATCACCAAGAACAAGAAGAATTTGCTTGAGTAAGCGAAAGACCTACAAATGGGAGAGTTTAGAAGAACACCTTCAGCACTTTCAGCACGCCCTGGCTCCACGGCACGCGATGCGACACACCCGATGCATTCTCGAATTCGTGCATGTGCGCGATATACCAATCGTAGTTGCGCACCATCGCATCGGCAGTCGAGTACTTCGGCTTATAGCCGAGGATGCGCTCGGCCTTCTCAATCGACACAAACGAATCGGTGCCAGCGGTTTCGTACACCCACTTGTACAGCGGCGAAAGCTTCATCGCTTCAAGTACCCGCAGCGCCAGAATCGCGGGCTTGGCTGGGAAGCCAATAATGTGCTTCCCCTTGCCCGCGCGGTCAAGCACGGCCTGGTAATCCTGCTTCATTGTGGTAAACACCTTGGCACCAATATTGAATGTATCGTTCACCTTCTCGCGGTCGCCGGTGGCAGCCAAATAAATGGCATCGCACAGGTCTTCCACATCGAGCAGCTGGTAACGATTCTTGCCATTGCCGATCATTGGGAAGTTCTTACCGTCTTTGGCCCAATCATACAGCAGTGCGAACACGCCCAGCCGCTCGGGGCCAACGAACGATTTCGGGCGCACGATGGGCACACACATGCCCTTTTTGCGGAAATCGAGGCACACTTGCTCGGCCTTCACCTTGGCCTCGCCATATGGCCCCACACCATCGAGCTTGTCGTTTTCGAGCAGCGGGTGATGATCGGGGATGCCATACACGGCGGTGGATGAGACATGAATAAAGCGATCGACCTTATGCTCCATCGCCGATTGCAGCAGGTTGCGCGTGCCATCGATGTCGGTGGAATAGATATCGGCGGGCTTGTATAGCGGCAATGCGGCGGCAGTGTGAACAACAATATCCACACCTTCCATCGCGCGGTCAACACTCGATTTGTCGCGAATATCGCCACGAATTTCCTTAATGCGATTTTTCTCGGGGTAGTCGAAGGGCGCAATGTCGAGCGATACGACTGTATGCCCGCGATCGAGCAGGTAGCGCACCATATTGATGCCCAGGAACCCGGCACCGCCGGTAACCAGATACGTCTGTGTCATAACCTCACCTTATATATTATATTCTTATGGTGTGTTCACCTTGTACGCTATACAGCGCCCGGTGCCTTCCCCGCCTGCGCAGTGGTACCAGGAAGAGGTGAAACACTGACTACCAAGTCTAATAATACCGTACTTTTGCGCCTTAGCTCCAGCGTGCCACCAGCGCACGAAACTGCCCCTTACTGGCCGCAGCACTATCGGGCGCAACGACATGCTGGGTGAACCAGGCATCGAGACGGCCAAGCATATCGGCGTGCTGTTCGTCGCTCAGTGCCCAATCGGCACTATACATCCGCTGGCTCAGCCGTTCGCGCATTTCGCGCGGTGTGAGCGGCGGGCGCTCGAAGGGTGCCAGCGCAACTTCTTCCACATGTGCGCCCAGCGACCCAAGAAATGCGCTGATCTGCTGGTCGCTGCCCCATAGATTCGAGCGCCCACGTGGGCGGGCAAACCCCAGCTCTTCGCGCAGGCGCAGCCAGCGGTCGCGCACCTGGATGGCTTCGGGCACCTGCTCCCCGGCAATCGGTCGGCCATCGCCTGGCGCGCTATCGTGACCCAGCACCAGCGCACCGCCAGGCCGTAGCACCCGGTGGGCCTCGCGCAGCATTGCCTGCCAATCGTCAACCAAATGAACCACATGCACGCTCAGCACCAGGTCAAACGCAGCATCAGCGAAGGGCAACGCGCTCACATCGCCCTGGCGCAGTTCGAACCGGTAGCGTGCCCGCGCAGGGTCGGGTGCGAGCTGCGCCAGCAACCGATCCATCATCGCCTGCGACAGATCGATGCCGGTGAAATTGTAGCCCGCGCGAATGAACGGCAGCGCAATTCGCCCAGTTCCAACGCCCAGCTCGAGCATACGCGCATCGTTACCCAGCCCAGTATACGCCACAATCGCATCGCGGATGCCTTCGGCTGAACCTGGCGCGTACCCGCGCGTCGCGTCGTAATACTCGGCAGCGCGATCGAACGAAACCCCAGGCATTGCAGCTCCTTATCAGCGTTGCACGGCGCTATAGGCCACAGCGGCGCGGGCCACATCGCGCCCTAACTCTACCGCGAAATTTGTGCCACGATCCCACGGGTATACCTGGCTCATGCTGGCCCAGAACAAACCGGGCAGCGGTGTTGCCAGTGGCGGAATATTGCGCGCGTGGTTCACCGGCACCACCGGCTGCGCATAGCGCTCGCGATGCACCCAGAAATCGCGCACCCACCCGCGCTCGAAGCGTGGGTTCACCCGTTGCAATGCGGGCAAAAAGCGTTCCAGTAGGGCAGCGTCGCTCAGCTGGAAGTACTCGTGCGCCGGGTCGAGGTAATCGCCACAATACACCAGCGTATCGCCGCCATAGTGCGCCCGGTCGATGAAGTTGGTATGCTCAACCAGCGCCAAGAATGGGAATTGGTCTTTGGGCATATTCACCCAATACAGCCCGCCGGTAAGCGACTCTTTCAGCGCAATCGTCATCACCACCGCACCCATCGAGCGCAAGTTGTCGAGGCGGATCAGGTAGCTGCCCGGCAATTCAGGCGCGAGCTTGCGCAGCAGCCCGGGCGCGCCCGTCACAATCACCGCGTCGGCGTCGAGGGTGCTACTTGCGGCCAAGGCTACCCGCCAGCCGCCCGCGGGGCGCAACGTCAGCCCTTCAACTGCGGTGCCCAGGGTTACACTTACCCCCAGGCGGCGCACTGCGGCCACGAGCGCATCGGCGAGGCCCTGAAAACCGCCCTGGAAATAGCCCAGCCGCACCGAGCGCGCCTTAAAGCGCGACCACAGCCAGGCCATATTCACCTGCTCGGCGTATGGGCCAAATTTACCTTCTAGCAACGGGCCAAAAAAGCCCTGGTACAGCGTCTCGCCGCCCCAGCGCCGCGTCCAGCTTGCGGCCGTTACGCGCTCCAGTGGCCGCCAATCGCGCACGCCCAGCTTGAGGTAAGCCATAAGCGCATTCAGGCGCAGCCGTTCGAGTGGAGGTAGGCCGGGGTAGGTGAGCACGGCCAGCGCACCCGCCACTAGGTCGGGTACTGGCAGCTCACGCGGTTGGCTGGTACCGGGCAGTCGTAGTGCCGGGCGCGCGCCAGTGAGCGCATAGCCGCGCTGGCCCCACCATTGTGCGGTGAGCGGTCGGCGAAAAAACATCTGGCTTGTAAAACCAATCTCACGTACCAGATCAATTATTGCAGCGTCGGTGGTGAAAATATGGTGGTAAAACCGCTCAAGCGGCCATTCCCAGCGCGCGTCGCGAAAGCCCGAAGCCAACCCTCCAGCTTGTGCGCTCGCTTCGTATACTGCAACAGTGTGCCCGGCCTTCGCGAGATCATATGCAGCGGCCAGCCCGGCCAGGCCCGCACCAACAATAACAATGTTCATGGATCGCTTGTACCTTTATCGCATCACAAAAAGCTAGAGCTTTCGCTGGCTGTTGATGTACCTGCTGCGGTAAAACCTCTTTTATGTTTCCAGGCTGCGTTCTTCTACAGCGCGGCCAAAATCGCGCCAGCCAACCTGTTCAAGCAGCATAAACACCGCGCCGAGCGCCGTAATTGGCAGCCATAAGGCAATGTGCAGCACCAGGGTATAGCCGGTAGCAATCGCCTTGGGTACGCCATAGCCGGTTAAAATCGCAATGCCCGGCGCGTCGAACGTACCGACATAGCCCGGAGTAGAGGGCAGTGTCGTCGCCAGATTCACCACGGCCGTCATCAGCATCAGCACCAGAAACGACACGTGGAATGGGAACGCCTGCATCACAAACCAGTATTTCGTTGTTTCGGTGAGCCAGATGAGGGTTGAGGAGAGGAAGATCAATGCCAGCTCGCGCGGGCTGCGCAACGACTGAAGGCCCTCGACAAAGCGGTCGAACAAGCCGTGAACGCGCGGCTGCAACCCGGCAGGCACCGCGCGCGACACCACCCAGGCATAGACGCGGCTCATACGCTCGGGGCGAATAGCCAGGGCAAGGAAGACCACCAGCGCCACAAAGAAAACCACGCTAAAGAGAGTTACCAGGGCAGCATACCCGGCGGGCAGCGGCGCAAATGGCAGCGTGAGAAACACGAAAAGCAGCATCACCAGGCCATCGAACAGCCGTTCGAGCACAACCGTCGCCAGCGACACACTGACAGGCACGCCTTCTTTGCGCTTGAGCACATACGAACGCAGCACCTCGCCTGCACGGGCGGGGTACACATTGTTGCCCATATAGCCAATCACAACTACGGGAAACAAGCGACGTAGTGGCACCGACTTGACGTGGCGCAGCATGTAATGCCAGCGCCAGGTACGCGCCCATACCGCGCAAAAATATATCGCCACGCCTGGGAGGAGCCACCAGTAATTCGCGCGGCGCACCGTCGCCCAGAAACCGGCGAAATCTAGCCCACGTAGCGCCAGGTAGAGAAATATCTCGCTTATGGCTACACCGAGCCAGAATTTCCAGCTTCGCAACGACCCTACCTCCATTACACCACAGGCGCAACTTGATGACGAACGTACCTACATCGATGCGCCGCGCCCGCAGCGCCATCATGTATCATACCTGCGGGTGTAGCGCCTGTCAACGCACTTGTGTGCACAAAGGCCGGGAAGCAGAAGAAGGCTGGACAACCGACGAACTGAGTATCACCGCTCCCAACGCGGCCAGAGCGTCCAGAGGATTACCAGCACAGCGGCGGCCCACACCCAGCGCGTTTCGCTCGCAAAGCCATTCACACGCAGAACTACCCCTCCCACGAACAAGCCAGTTGCCACGATGCCGCCTGCCAGCCGGGTCGTTGCGCGCTCAACCCGGCGCATACTGCGTTCAAGTCGGCTCAAATCCACCCGCATGTTGAGGTCGCCCCGATTCGCCGCTTTATAGAATTCATCCATCTGGCGCGGTAATGTGGAGAGAAGCTGGCCCGCACCAGTCAGCTCCTTGCGCGCGCGATCAAGCCAATCGGCCTCGCGCGCTTCCCGCGCCACCAGCTCCTGAGCAAACGGGCGTAGTGTCTCAAACAGGTTAATATCCGGGTCAATCGCGGTAGTCATGCCACTGACCATGCTTACCGCCCGGCCCAGGTAGATCAAGTCCTGCGGCATCTGAAAAGGCAAATCGCGCACCAGATGTTCTACTTCGCCAAACACACTTTCAGCTACCTCGGCGCTGGTCAGCTCGCGAATGCTACGATCGTAGGTGTGGCGGAACAGGATCGATGTCGCCTGTATAATCGGTCGGCGGTTGGCATCGGGCAGAATGACGCCCAGGCGATCGAGCGCGCCAACAAAACGTGATGGATCGTTGGTCGCTACTGCTACCGTGCCTTCGCGTAGCGCTTCCATCGCGCGCGGGCCGAGCCGGCCCACCATCCCGAAGTCGATGAAAATCAGGGTGTAGGGCGTAGTAGGCGATACGGCCGGGGCAGGATCAGCGGGCGGATGCGTGCCATTCTGCGAACCGGGCGTTACCGCGACAACCGGCACCAATGCCGCTGAAGGCGTTTCGACGCGTACAAACAGGTTTCCTGGGTGCGGGTCGGCATGAAATACGCCATCGAGGAACCACTGCTGCAGGTAAGCGCGGTAAAAACGCTGCGCCAGATCGCTGCGATCAACGCCTGCACGTTGCAACGCCTCAATATCGCTAATCTTAATCCCGCTGATGCGCTCCATCACCAGCACGCGGCGGGTCGAAAACTCGTTGTACGGCTCGGGAATGTACACCCCCGGCATTCCTGCCAGGTTATTGCGCACAGTTATCGCATTCTGGGATTCCTGGAGATAATCAAGCTCCTCAATCAGCACGCGCTTGAACTCTTCAAACAGCGCCAGCAGATCGGCTCGGCGCTTGATTGCCGGGTAGTGCCGCACAACCCGCACCGCCCACTCCACCGCGCGCAGATCGACTTCAACAATTTCATCGATACGCGGGCGCTGCACCTTGATCGCCACGGCCCGCCCATCGTGCAGCCGCCCTAAAAACACCTGCCCAAGCGAAGCTGCCGCCACCGGTTCAGGCGAAAACTCGGCAAATACATCTTCGGGCGCGGCACCTAGCTCTTCATATAGGGTGGCAAGAATATACGGCAACGGTGCAGGCGGCACTTCATCTTGCAGACCCGCCAGCTCATTAGTGATCTGTACGGGCAAAATATCGGCGCGCGAGCTGAGGAACTGCCCCAGCTTGATCAGCACGCCGCCCATCTGCACCGCTAGCCCACGGAACCGCCGCGCAATGTTCACCCAGCGGCGCATGCCAGTGCGGCGCGGGTACCACCGCGTAAGCCGCGAGCGGCTGAGCAACACATCAATCAGAAAGACTTGCACAATCACCCCGAGGAAAAACCACGAGATGCGCAAGAAGCGGCGGCGAGGATGAATTTTGAGCGGCGGCAGCGGCTCAGGCGGGCCAGCTGGCGCTATTTGTGGGGTATTCGTGATGGTTTGCACATGCTTATTATACACGACCAGCCACGTTGACGCGCTTAGCGCTGCGTGCTAGCATATGGCAGTCGCCCGCCTATAAACGCCAGCATTTGCTCCTTGCAGCACCGCCAGAGCTTCTATGCGAACCAGCATTTGGCTTGTGCGCCACGGCCAAACCGAGCTAAATAAAGCGCGTCGCTACCAGGGCACGCGTGAAAGCCCGCTCACTGCCTTTGGCGAGCGCCAGGCCACCGTGCTTGCAGGGCGGCTGCGCCGCATCCCTTTTCGCGCAGTTATTGTTAGCAGCAGCCAGTGCGCCCAGTCCACCGCCGAAACGATCATGGCTACGCGCACGGCAACCTTCATTGATGATGCCGATTGGTGCGACCTCCGGCAGGGCGCATGGGAAGGTCTTACCTATAACGATGTGCGGGCGCATTTCCCACAGCAGGCGGCGGCGCGCTTCGCCGACCCGCTCAATGGCCGCGCACCCGGCGGCGAAAGCCTGGCCGAAGGAGCGGCGCGCATCGGCAATGCCTGGCGTAATCTTCTTCAGCAGCATCCAGGCGGGCGCGTGTTAATCGTTAGCCACGCCACGCCCATTCAGCTTGTCCTCTGCCAGCTGGTGGGTATGCCGCCAACTCTTCACTGGCGCTGGCGGATCGATCTGGGCAGCATTACCGCGCTCGATGTATATGGCACCAGCGCAATCATGCGGATGGTCAACGAGGTACCACATTGATGCACCCCACCGACGAAATCGCATTGCGCGAAATCTGTGCGCAGGTGCGTGGCCCGCATAGCGCTGCGCAAGCCGCTGCCCGCACCCACATCGCGCGCCTTGCCAAATCGCCAGGCAGCCTCGGCACGCTTGAGCTGCTGATTGTACGGCTGGCCGCGATCACCGGGCAGGTGCGGCCAGAATTTAATCATCCGGCCGTGCTAGTGGCCGCTGCCGACCATGGGGTAGCTTCCGAACAGGTAAGCGCTTACTCGCAGAGCGTTACCGCCCAGCTGCTGCAACGCCTGGTACGCGGCAGCGCAGCCGTCAACGCGCTAGCTGGCAATGCTGGGGCAAGTCTGATCCTTGCCGATGCCGGTATCGCCACCGACCTGGGCGAACACCCGCGCCTGCGCCGAATAGCGATCGGGCGCGGTACACGCAACCTGCTGCGCGAGCCAGCCATGACCCGTGCCCAGGCAGCCAGTGCGCTGCTGGCAGGTGCGCGATTGGTATTGGCTGAAGTCCAGTCTGGGCTAGATCTCCTGGCCCTCGGCGACATCGGCGCGGGTAACACCACCGCTGCGGCCTGCCTCACCAGCGCATTCACTGGCGTAGCCCCCGAGATCACAACTGGTCGGGGCAGCGGCCTCGATGATGCACGCCTGTTACACAAACGCACAATCGTAGCGAGCGCACTACGCCGGGCACGCCCACGCAGCGCCGACCCGATCGGCACACTGGCCGAGCTTGGCGGCTTCGAAATTGGGGTACTTGCCGGGGCAGCGATCGCCGCCGCCGCGCACCATATCCCAGTCGTGCTCGATGGCTATAGCACCACCAGCGCGGCGCTGGTTGCGCAGGCGCTCGTGCCCGATATACGGTATGCTCTGATTGCAGCGCATCGTTCGGCTGAGCCAGGTCACCGGGTTGCGCTTGAATTCCTGGGGTTGCAGCCGTTACTGATGCTCGATATTGGCCTGGGCGAAGGAAGCGGTGCTGCGCTGGCGTTGCCGCTCATCCAGGGCGCGGCGCGAGTGATGCGCGAAACCGTTGCGCTGGAATAATCAGTACGATAGCGATGCTGCCTGGCGAATATCTTACCCGGCGGGTTCATCCTTCGCCATTTGGTATGATGCAGAATGATGCAAAAGTAGCGCCTTCGCGTGGCCCAATTGGCTAAAACCCACCGATATGGTTTATACTAGCATAGGCAATACACCCAGCGCCGACCGCACACGATTGCCCGAGTGCCGCCTAGCGAAGATACCGCCCCACGTAATAGCAGAACTATGCGGCGTCATGTGAATGAATAATTGTTAATAAGTATCAAACTTCCGCCTCTGTCGCAACATTGATCACATTTTGATCAGGTATAATCAAGCCAGACAGTTTAGACTCTGTAGTAAGTGCCGCACGAATCTGCACTATGCCGATTCGTGGTCGCTCGTAGGCGATGAGCATCACTAGACCGTGTACCTGTAAGGAGCCAACTCATGCCAGAGGAACGTGGCACCGCAACCACTCTTGAGCCGCGCTTTTACCCGAACTTGATCGGGCGCTTGTATCTTATCAGCCTTGAGGATGTGATGGGCCGCAACGGCGTCAACGCGCTGCTCAATCTGGCCGGCGCGCGCCACCTCGTCAATACCTATCCGCCCTCCAACCTCAAGCGCGAGTTTCCCTTTTCCGATCTGACCACCATCTCCCGCTCGACCGAAACCATGTATGGCCCGCGCGGCGCGCGCGGCATGGAACTGCGCGCCGGGCGCTATGCCTTCAACCTCGGCCTCAAGGAGTTTGGCCCGCTGCTCGGCATGGCCGACCTGGCGCTCAAGCTGATGCCGATGACGATGAAGATGAAGATTGCGCTCAACGCCACCGCACAAACCTTCGACCGCTTCTCCGATCAGCCGACGCGGGTGGAAGAGCGCAAAGGGCAGTTTCTCTATATCATCGAGAAGTGCCCGGTGTGCTGGGGGCGGCACAGCGAGAAGCCGTGCTGCCATCTGGCGCAGGGCATTCTGGAAGAGGCGCTGACCTGGGTGACCGGCGGGCATTCCTTCCATATGGACGAGATTGAGTGCCGCGGCACCGGTGGTGCCACCTGCACCTTCGCCATCGACAAAGACGCGATCGACTAAACCGCCGTGCCGATAGCACCACACCAAGCCGAGAGCCAACTCTGGTTCTCGGCTTTGTATTGAATAAAACGAGCCAGCTAGCCAATGCTATAATCACAGCTCGACGATGAGCAGTAAAGGACACAATGATGAGTGATACCTACGGCTTTGCCACTCGCGCGATCCACGTTGGGCAAGAACCCGACGCAACCACCGGCGCAGTGATTGTGCCGATTTACCAAACCTCGACCTTCGCCCAGGAGGCGGTGGGCGTGCATAAAGGCTACGACTACGCGCGTTCAGGAAACCCGACCCGTACTGCACTTGAAGCTGCGCTGGCCGCGCTCGATGGCGGCGCACACGCGCTAGCCTTTGCCTCGGGCCTGGCCGCCGAAACCGCCGTGCTGCTGGCACTCAAAGCGGGCGATCATGTCATCGGCGGCGATGATTGCTATGGTGGCACCTACCGCCTGTTCGATAAAGTATTTGCCCGCCATGGCCTGAACTTCGATTTTGTGGATACGCGCGACCCCGAGGAAGTGGCCGAGGCTATTCGTCCCGAAACCCGGCTGCTGTGGCTCGAAACGCCAACCAACCCCATGCTCAAGATCGCCAACATCGCCAAAATCGCCGAGCTGGCACGGGCGCGCGGCGTACTCACACTCGTCGACAATACCTTCGCTTCACCATATTTGCAGCGCCCACTAGAGCTAGGGGCCGATATCGTACTGTATAGCACCACCAAATACATGGGTGGGCATAGCGATGTGGTTGGCGGCGCGCTGGTGCTGAATAATAGCGAGCTGTATGCGCAGCTCAAGTTTTTGCAGAACGCCGCTGGTGGGGTGCCGGGGCCATTCGATTCGTGGCTGGTGCTGCGCGGCTTGAAAACATTGGCGCTGCGGATGCGGGCACACAGCGCGAATGGTATGGCAATAGCGCGCTGGCTCGCCGAGCACCCAGCAGTCGAAGAAGTGATTTACCCTGGGCTGCCCAGCCACCCGCAGCACGAGCTAGCCAAGCGGCAAATGCGCGATTTCGGCGGCATGATCTCGCTGGTGCTGCGCGGCGGTGAAGCTGCGGCAAACGCAATGGTGACGCGTACCAAACTGTTCACGCTGGCCGAAAGCCTGGGTGGAGTTGAGAGCCTGATTGAGGTGCCTGCCGCAATGACCCATGCAAGCGTGGTTGGCTCGAAGCTAGAAGTGCCCGCCGGACTTGTGCGGCTTTCGGTGGGCATTGAAGAAGCCGAGGATTTGATTGCCGACCTAGAGCAGGCGCTGCGCTACAGCCAGAAGCTGTAGGCAATACCACCCCAGAAAATCCCTTTATGGTGCGCGGCACGGGAAAGCCGCGCACTATAAACTATACGTCATCAAGCGAATTTCGTATTACCACATAATCAGAAAGCCCCGATCCTGGTCGGTAGGTGGTTCCCACTGAACATCGACCTTATCGACACGGGCATAGCGTGGCCCACCGTAACACCAGCTCACCATCCGGCCCACGGCCGCGCGCGGCCCTTCAAACACTGCTTCTACCCGGCCATCATCAAGGTTACGCACCCACCCGGCAACTCCGGTCGTCGCGGCTTGCTGCTGCGTTGCGGCCCGAAAGTTTACGCCTTGCACACGCCCATCGATGGTAACATGCGCTCGCACCCGTTCCATGACAGCATCCTCCACACGGCCTGTACTATCGACAAACTCGCAGAAATTCAAAATTCGTAGGGGTCACGCAGCGAGCGTGCCACACCTGCGGCAGCTTAGGATGTTCGTAGGCCTGGGTTGGATTTCTACGCGGAGGGCAATAAACCGCACCAGGAAGCTCACAAGCACCTTGCTGCAACCGGCTAAACGCACGCTTGCGGAGCAAAATAGCGCAACTGCGTACTTTCTCATTCTATTTCCATCAGGGTAGCGCTATTATAGCGAATAGTGGCACTGGCGACAAGCAAGAAGTTGAGAATAAGTAAACGGCTGTAAGCAGTGCTCACAGCCGTATCGAAAATATGTAGGACTTTCGCTTACTCAAGCAAATTTTTCTTGCTCTTTTTGCACGGAGCAAAAAAAAGAACAAGAAAAGAAAAAGCACCTTGCTGCCGTAGGCAAATAAACTGGTAAGCGAAAGTCCTAATATGAAGAGGGACACAGTTAGCGTGTTCAGCCGACGTACATCAAGGAATATTGCATGCTACGCTTAAGCGTTGAGCTGCTCGGTTACATTGGTAGCAATGAAAATCACCCGCTCGGCGATGTTGGTAGTACGATCGGCCAAGCGCTCAAGCGTATGCGCAACATCAAGCATGCAGATTGCGCAATCGAGCTTAGTGGCGTCGCTACGCGCGGCCTGCATCAGCACGTCCACCACCTGATCTTCTAGCTCATCCACTCGCTCGTCTTCGCGCGCAAGCGAGCGCGCCAGGTTCACATCGAGGCGCACAAACGCATCTTGCGAGGTATGCAGCATGGCCTGGGCCAGCGCGCCCATACGATGTAAACCGGGTGGGGTCTCAATCAACGATGGCGCGCGCAGGCAGCGCTCGACGCGCTTGGCAATACCTTTTGCGTAATCACCGGCACGCTCAAGCTCGCCCGCAATGGCAATCGTGGCATTAAGTGTGCGCAGATCAGTGGCGAGCACCGGCTGCTGGGTGGCAAGCAGCTCAAGAATCGCTTCTTCGATGGCGGTACGCGCTTCGTCGATCTCGGTATCGCCGCTAATAACCCGCTGCGCCAGGCTTGTATCCCAGGTTTCGAGCGCACGCATCGCATTGGCGAGGGCATGCTCAACCCGGCTGCCCATACGCAGCAGATCATCGTGAACAAGTTTCAGCTGCCGAAGATACCGATCGCGCATGTATAGCTCCTTCGATATTGCCAGCACGTGGTGGTTCGGTCACTCGATTGGGTGGCTCCGGGCGGCAGCCGCATGCTACCACAGCTCCAGGGGCCACGCAACAGCAGGTACACTGTGCAATGGCGTGCAATTTATGCTATGGTATGCGGCCAATGCTAAGAGGGTATTAAGAACAGGTAAGGGTTTCCTCATCTCCTGCGCTTTGCGTTCCCCGCACTCTACTGCTATACTGAGCCATGGTGCTGCGTGCCACTCGCACGCAGCCTTCGTAAGGTGCCAATTTCTCTGCGCTGGGTACATGCCTGGGGTTTTGTACCAACCCGGCGCTCAGGCGAATAGAACATATGCCAGATCAGAACCGGATTCGTAATTTTTCGATTATTGCCCATATCGACCACGGCAAGACCACGCTCTCGGATCGGCTGCTGGAAATGACCGGCACGATTAGCTCGCGTGAGCGGCGCGATCAGCTGCTCGATGGGATGGATCTTGAGCGCGAGAAGGGCATTACCATTAAGGCCAAGGCGGTGCGTATGGATTACCGCGCCAGCGATGGTGAGATCTACGAGCTAAACTTGATCGACTGCCCCGGCCATGTCGATTTCACCTATGAGGTGTCGCGCGCGCTGGCCGCCTGCGAAGGTGCCATTCTGGTGGTCGATGCGTCGCAGGGCATCGAGGCGCAGACGCTGGCGAATGTGTACCTGGCGCTCGAAAACGACCTGACGATTATTCCCGTGCTGAACAAGATCGACCTGCCCGGTGCCGAACCCGACCATGTGGCGCAGGAGGTTGAAGATGTGCTGGGCCTGCCGAAAGACGAAGTGCTGATGGCTTCGGCCAAGGCGGGCACCGGCGTACCCGAAATTCTCGAAGCGATTGTCGAGCGCGTGCCGCCGCCGGTTGGCAACCACGATCGGCCACTGCGCGCGCTGATCTTCGATTCGCACTACGACCCGTATAAAGGCGTGATTGCGTATGTGCGCGTGGTGGAAGGGTCGCTCACCAGCGGCGCGAAGATTTTGCTGATGGGCACGCTGGTGCAGGCCGATACGCTTGAGCTCGGCGCGTTCCGCCCGACCATGACGCCGCTGGCCGAGCTTAGCACCGGTGAAGTGGGCTATATTGCTACGGGCCTGAAGGAAGTGGGCGATTGCCAGGTTGGCGACACGGTAACGCTCGCCGCCGCGCCCGCCGAGCAGCCGCTGGCAGGCTACCGCCCGGCCAAGCCCATGGTATTCGCCGGGCTGTACCCGGTCGATTCGAACGCCTACATCGACCTGCGTGAGGCGCTGGAGAAGCTGAAGCTTAACGATGCCGCGCTGTCGTTCGCGCCCGAAACCTCGGCGGCGCTCGGGTTTGGCTTCCGCTGCGGCTTCCTGGGTCTGCTGCACATGGAGATTGTGCGCGAGCGGCTTGAGCGCGAATATAACCTCGATCTGCTAATTACCGCGCCCAGCGTGGAATACCAGGTGCTCCAGACCGACGGCGAAATTCTGCTGGTCGATAATCCCTCGGAGATGCCCGAGATCGCCAAGATCGCCAGCATTGAAGAACCGGTGATGCACATCAGCGTGATCGCACCCACGCGCTACATCGGCACGATTATGGATCTGGTGACCACCAAGCGCGGCGCGTTTGAAACCATGGAATACCTCGACCCACAGCGCGTGCTACTGAAATATCGCATTCCGCTGGCCGAAATTGTGGTCGATTTCTACGACCAGCTGAAATCGCGCACCCAGGGCTACGCCTCGCTCGATTACACCCTGGCGGGCTACCAGGAGGCCGATCTGGTGAAGCTCGATATTCTGGTGAATACCACCGCCGTTGACGCCCTATCGCTGATTGTGCACCGCGATTTCGCCTATGCAAACGGGCGCACACTGGTGGAGAAGCTGCGCAAGCTCATCCCGCGCCAGATGTTCGAGGTGCCGATTCAGGCGGCAATTGGCAATAAGGTGATTGCGCGCGAAACGATTAAGGCCATGCGCAAAGACGTGCTGAGCAAGTGCTACGGCGGCGACATCACGCGCAAGCGCAAGCTGCTGGAAAAGCAAAAAGAAGGCAAACGGCGCATGAAAATGGTTGGCAATGTCGAAATCCCACAGGAAGCCTTTATGGCGATCCTGTCGCTCAATGATGATTAGCACACTATCGCGTTGTCGGTTGCTGTACCAACCGACAACGCGACATATGGCACTACGGCAACGAACTATATAAGGAGCAGCAAGGTGTTCAAACGATGGATGATTGGCCTGCTTGCCGCGCTGGCACTGGTTGCCTGCGGTGCCCCAGCCGGCCAAACGGTGGCGCGGGTTGATAATATGACCCTCTCGCGCCCGGAACTCGACAAGCGCATCGACCTCGTACTGAAGGCACTGGCAAAACAACCGCAAGCGGGTACACCCACGCCTTCGCGCCAGGACGTGGAAAAAGAGCTGGTAGCCGGTGTAAACGGGTTTGTGAATCAGAATCTCGTACTGACGCTCGCCAAGCAAAAAGGTATCAGCATCAGCGATACCGAGGTCGACGCGCTGATTAAGCAATTCCGCGATTCGATCGCGCAGAGCGGCCAGACGGTCACGTTCGACGAGGTGGTGCAGGGCGCGTTGGGCCTCCCCAGCGGCGATTCCACCGAATTCCGCACCTTTGCCTCGTTCTTCCTCGCGCGCCAGAAGATCTCGGACACGCTAGTAACTACCGACACCGTGCGCGCCCAGATTGAGCAGCAGGTGCAGGCCGAGGCCGCGAAGAAAGTCGTGGAGTTCCACTCGGCGCATATTCTTTTTGCCGCCGGTGATTTGCAGGGTGGCACGCCGCCAACTGATGCTGATTTTGCCGCCGCGCTTGAGAAAGCCAACAAAGCGCTCGATCGCTTGAAGAACGGCGAAGATTTTGCCGCGCTGGCTAAAGAGCTATCGGATGACCCTGGCTCGAAGGATAAGGGCGGCGAGTACGACTGGACGCGCGAAGGCACGTTTGTGCCCGAGTACGAGCAGGCGGTGAAGCAGCTGAAGCCGGGCGAATATACCACCACAGCGGTAAAGAGCCAGTTCGGCTACCACATCATCAAGCTGCTTGAGCCGCTGCGCGAGGTGCCTGCGCTCACTCCCGAGCAAGCCCAGGCGCAGATCGATAGCCAGGTCGCTGCGCAGCTCAACCAGGCGCGCGGCACCGCCTTCCAGAAGCTGCTGGATGACGAGATCGCCAAGGCGAAAAAGGACGGGCGCGCGGTCTTCCCCGATTACCCCGAACCAACCGCCGTACCGGTGCCAGCGCAAGATCAACCTACCGCACCAACGCCAACCGCTGCGCAGTAGGTAACCAGGCTACAATCAGCGAGCATACCCACCGGGGCCGTCGAGCGAATGAACCCGCTCTGCGGCCCTGGTTGCGTTGCGTGATGACCGACGACCGAAGGCTGCGCAAAATCGCGTATTCCCACCTTTTTGTCGCCGTTGACGCACGCCTTACGGCTAGCCTATAATTGACGTTGGAGCCGCCACCTGATTGCAAGACCGCCGGTTATGAGCGACGATGAGATTCTTTACCACAAGCGGCGACGCCTGCTTGAGCTTCAGAAAAAACAGGCGCGTGCAGGGATCAGCACGCCCGCAGAGATCGAAGTCGAGATTGACGAGCTAGCTGCTGACATCGCACAGCACGAGGCCAGCACTGCGCGTGCCGCCTTGCCGCACCCGCCGCAGCCCAATTTCGCGCATCCCTACCCGATCCAATCCGGGTTTACCGGGCGGGTGCGCGAGCGCACCATGCTCAGCCGCTGGCTCGGTGCGAGGGCGCAGCCAGTGCTAGCGGTGATTGGCATTGGCGGCATGGGCAAATCGGCGCTGGGCTGGGCCTGGCTACAGCGCGATGTGCTCGGGCTGGCACTGCCCGGCGCGACCGCCGACGCCCCAACCGATGCAGCGGCCTGCCGCCTGCCCGAGGCCGCGCGCCTCGAGGGGGTGCTGTGGTGGTCGTTCTACGAAACTGGGGCCAGCTTCGAGGCATTCCTGAATGAGGCGATTGTCTACGCTAGCGCTGGCGACATCAGCCCGCGCGATCTACCCTCGACCCACGACAAAGTGCGGGCGCTGCTAGGCCTGCTGCAAACGCGCCGCCTGCTGCTGGTACTCGATGGCTTCGAGCGCGAGCTTCGCGCCTATGCCAGCCTGGGCGCGGCCTACCAGGGCGACGCGGTTGCGCGCGAACAGCAGGGCGAGCACCGCGCCTGCGTTAGCCCACACGCCGCACGCTTTCTGCGCGCTGCCGCCACGCTGCCGCTGCTGAGCCGCATTCTGGTCACCAGCCGACTGTTCCCGCGCGAGCTGGATGAGCTGGCGGGCTGCGACCGCCATGATCTGGAACGGCTTGACCCCGACGACGCGGTGGCCTTCTTCCAGACGCAGGGCATTCGCGGCACGCGCGCCGAGATTATGGCTGCCTGCGCGCCCTATGGCTACCACGCGCTGGCACTACGGCTGCTGGCAGGCGTAGTGAAGAAGCACCGGCGCACGCCCGGCGATATTCGCGTGGCCAGCCAGTACCAGGTGCTGCCCGAGCTGAAGGGCCAGGCGCAACACCACATCCTGCAGGTTGCCTACGACCAGCTCGACGCGCCGAAGCGCGGGCTGCTGAGCCGCCTGGCTGCCTTTCGCAGCCCCATGCCCTACGATGCCTTAGCCGCGCTGAATAACTATACCGACAGCGCGCGCTTCGACCAGGCGCTGGACGAGCTTGAGCAGCGCGGGCTGCTGTTCTTCGACCGCCAGCAGGCGCGCTACGATTTGCACCCGGTGGTGCGCGGCTACGCCTACGAGCGCCTGGCAAACAAATCGCGGGTACACACCCGCCTGTATGATTATTTTGCCGCTATTCCCGCGCCAGATAAGAATGAGGTTCAAACCCTGGACGACCTGCTACCAGTGATTGAGCTATACCACCATACGGTGCGCGCCGGGCGCTACGACCACGCGTGCAACCTCTATTACGAGCGGCTCGGTCATCCACTCTACTATAGGCTGGGTGCATACCAGACCTGCATCGAATTGCTGCTCGCGCTGTTCCCGGATGGCGAGGCCCGGCCGCCACGATTAAGCGCTGAAAACGACCAGGCGTGGACATTAACAGCGCTGGCGAATGCTTACAGCCTGGCTGGGCAGCCGCGCCGCGCGGTGCCGCTGTTTGAGCGACACAACGCAATCCGAGAAGCGGCAGATGATAAGCGCAACCTCGCGATTGGCCTGGGCAACCTCGCCAGTCAGCAATTCATTCTCGGTGAACTAGCCGCAGCCGAGCGCAATCTGCGGCGTAGCATCGCGCTATGCCACGAAATCGAAGATGAGCGGCACGAAGCCATCGGACATCAGAACCTTGGCCGATTACGGACTTACCAGGGCCTGTTCGAGGAGGCCGAAGCGGAGCTTGGCCTCGCACACTCGTTATTTGAGCGGCACAACGACCAGCAAGCCGAGGGGATTGTGTGGGCCTATCGAGTCCTACGCGCACTGCTGATGAATACACCAGATGCGGCGCTCGAAGCCGCCCGCCGCGCCCACGCGCTTGCCGATGTCAATCACAACGAGCGCGACATCATCCGCGCCGAGTGGCTGATCGGCGCGGCGCTGGTGGCACAGGCCGAAGGCGTTGAGCATGCACGCAGCTCATTAGCCGAGGCCGAAGTGCACCTCACCACGGCGCTGACGCGCTGCCGCAAGATTAATCTGATTGAGCTAGAACCCGACATTCTGCTGGCCTGGGCGAAGTGGCACCGGCGCAGCGGCAACGCCGCCCAGGCCCGCGCCGATGCCAACGAGGCGCTCGCCATTGCGGATCGCTGCGAGTACCGCCTGAAACAGGCCGACATTCACCTGTTCCTGGCGCGGCTCGCTATGGATGCCGGGCAGCACGCCGAGGCCCGCCAGCACGCTACAACCGCCCACGCGCGCGCCTGGTGCGATGGCCCGCCGCACTGCTACAAGCCCGCGCTGGATGCCGCCGCCCAGCTGCTGGCAGCGATTGGGCAATAGAGGCAGAAGGCAGAAGGGAAAAAGCAAAAGGCAAAATCTTGGTGCCTTTGTGTCTCTGCGGTGCATCTTTCAGCGGCGGTCAACAGACGACAGACGACTGACCACAGACGACCGAAGGCAGAAAGCGCAGGGCGCAAGCACAATATAAAATCTCAGTGTCTCTGTGTCTCTGTGGTACATATAGCGGTCGTTCGTCGGCTATCGCGGTATAATGAGGCGCCACCGGTCGCACCTATACACGGAAGAGGTTTTTGATTGGCAACCATCACGATTCTTGGCCTGGGGCCGGGCGACGCCGGGCTGCTCACGCGCCAGGCCTGGGAGCTGCTTCAGCACACCCCGCTCCTGTACCTGCGCACCGCCATTCACCCCACCGTCGCCGGGCTGCCGCCCACAACCGAGCTGCGCTCCTTCGATGCGCGCTACGAGACGGCGGGCGCATTCGGCGAGGTCTATGCCCAGATCGTCTCCGAACTGATTGAGCGCGCGGCCAGCGGCGAAAGCCTGGTGTACGCCGTGCCCGGCCACCCGCTGGTCGCCGAGGCCACCACGCGCCACTTGCTGGCCCAGGCGCGCGCGCGCGGCATCACCACGCAGATTGTAGCCGGGGTGAGCTTCATCGAGCCGGTATGCGCCGCGCTGGGCTTCGACCCGTTGGAGCACGGCTTGCAGCTGCTCGACGCGCTTGATCTCGTGCCTGCGGCGACTGACGACCGACTGCCGATCACGACAGCCCAGGCTGACGCAAATCCGTCCTCAGATGGCGATCGTCAGCCGTCCGCAAGCTGGGCCTCGCTGCACGGCCACGAGTACACGCCGCCGCTCACGCCCTTCCCGCTGCTAACAACCCGCCCGGCGCTGCTCTGTCAGGTCTACAATCGGCGCGTCGCTTCCGAGGCCAAGCTCTCGCTGATGGAACGCTACCCCGCCGACCACCCGGTGACGCTGGTGCGCGCCGCCGGGGTCGCAGACGACGAGCGGGTATGGACGGTGCCGCTGCACGCGCTCGACCACCAGGACGACCTCGACCACCTGACCTGCGCGTTTCTGCCCGCGCTCGACCCACTCGACGACCGGCGCGGCCCCGAGGGCATTGGCTACGTGGTGGCGCGGCTGCTTGGGCCGGGCGGCTGCCCGTGGGATCGTGAGCAGACCCACCAGTCGCTGCGGCCCGAGCTGCTGGAAGAAACCCACGAAGTACTCGAAGCGCTCGACGCCGACGACACCGCCGCGCTGGCGGAAGAGCTGGGCGATGTGCTGCTCAGCGTGCTCATGCACAGCGAAATTGGCCGCCAGGCGGGCGAATTCGATATTGGCGATGTCTACGAGCAGATCGCAACCAAGCTTATCCGCCGCCACCCACACGTCTTCGGCGACGTGACTGTGAGCGACAGCGGCGAAGTGCTGGCGAACTGGGACGCAATCAAGCAGGCCGAGCGCGCCGCCGACGGCAAGGCCCCGCGCGGCATCTTCGACGGCATCCCGCCTGCGCTGCCCGCGCTGATGGCCGCGCAGGAAACCATTCGCAAGGCCGCTAAGGCGGGATTCGACTCGGACGACCCGCAGTGGGCCTGGGATAAGCTGCACGAAGAGCTGAATGAAGTGCGCGCCGCTGCCACCACCGAGCCGTACCCCGACAACGCGACGCGCGCCCGGCGCGTGGAAGAGGAATTCGGCGACCTGCTGCTGGCAGTTACCAAGCTGGCCTATCGCCTGTCGCTCGATGCCGAAAGCGCCCTGCGCGCCGCGATCGCCAAATTCCGCCAGCGCTACGCCACTATGCAGCACCTGTTGGAAGCCCAGGGTCGCACCATGGCAGCGTTGAGCGTGCCCGAAAAAGAAGCGCTGTGGGTGCAAGCCAAGCGCGCAATTGACGAGGCATAGCGCCATGCCTACCCCACCGATCGAGCTGTATATCGGCGACGTTGTGCAGACGCGTAAACCACACCCGTGCGGCGGCAATACCTGGCGCGTGGTGCGGCTCGGTGCCGAAATTGGCATGCGCTGCGAAACCTGCGGGCGCCGCGTGTTATTGCCGCGTGCCACCTTCGAGCGCCGCATCAAGAAGTTCATTGCGCGCGGCACGCCCGGCGCTAGCGCCGAGCCTGATGCACCAGCGGAATAGCGCAAGCGGCGCGCGCGAAAACGCGGTATCATGCGCGCAGCGAGTGCGCCTGTTACGGCTATTCGCGGGCATTCGCGGCCATTCAACATCGAACCGCACGGGCAAGGAATACAATTGCGACCTTGTGAACGCCAATACGTAGATCAAGCGCACAGCCATGGGGCTTGGTGCCCTGCCGGGAAAGAATCGCGCCCGGTGATTCTGCGAAAGGCTTGCGCTGCGATGCGACGCCTGTACATTCCCTTCATTCTGCTAATCGTGCTGCTGCTCGTGCCAGGCGCGCTGGCCCAGCCGCCCGCCGCTGGCCCGCTCTACCGCGCGACCGTCAGCGGCACGCTCACTGCCGTGAGCACCGGCTACCTACAGCGCGCCCTGCACCTGGCCGAGGCAGCCAACGCCAGCGCGTTAATAATCGAATTGAGCAACAGCGGCGCGGTATTGAGCGAGGCGCGCGCCTTTGCGGGCGAAATTGCGGCGGCGAAAGTGCCGGTCGTCGTGTATATTACGCAGGGAACTGAGTCAGGCGCAGCTGGCGCGCTGTTTCTCAGCGCCGCACAGATCGCCGCCGTCGCGCCTGGCAGCAGCTTCGGCAGCCCTAGCCCGCTTACGCAGGTAGATGCCGCGCTGAGCCAGCAAACCCGCGACATGCTGCTTGATGGGGTCGCCAGGCAGCTACGCGATTGGAACGCCGCGCATGGCCGCAACACCGCCTGGATCGAGCAGGCGGTACGCGCAGGTGTGGTGCTGAACAACCAGCAGGCCAGTGCGCTGCGGCCACCGGCGGTTGATCTGGTGGCAGCCAGCAGCGCTGAGCTGTTAACCTTGCTCGAAGGGCGGCAGATATCGCTGCTGGATGGCCGCAGCGTGACGATTGCAGCGCTGGGCCACACCGTGGTTGAAGTTAGCCCGACCGCCTGGGAAAGTCTGCGCCTGGCCCTGGCCGACCCGACCCTGGCGTTTGTGCTGCTGGTGCTGGGTGTGATTGCAATCGGGCTAGAATTTGCCGCGCCTGGTACCAGCCTGTTCGCAGGCATTGGCGTGGTATTATTACTCGCCGCCGGGCTGGGACTGGTTGTTCTACCCCTTCGCCTGTGGGCGCTGGGGCTGTTAGTGCTGGCGCTCGCGCTGATGGCGGGTGAATTCGTGGCGCATACCCATGGCGCATTAGCGATAGCCGGAATGGCGCTTATGACCGTGAGCGCACTCAATATTATCGACCCGGCGCAGGCTCCGGGCGCGTTCATCGCTGTATGGGCGATTGTGCTGGTGGGCCTGGCGCTGGCTACCTTTGTGGCGCTGGCCGTGTGGTTAGCGCTGCGCAGCCGCCAGCGGCCGGTCACAACCGGCCAGGAAGCAATGGTTGGCAAGCTGGCCGAAGTGCGCCAGCGGCTCGCACCCGATGGCATGGTATTTATCGATGGCGCGCTCTGGCAGGCGATTGTCGATGGCGAGGCCGCCGAGCCGGGCGAGTGGGTGCGGGTAGTTTCGGTGCATAATCTGCACCTGGTGGTGCGCCACCTCGATGCTCCAGCGCCAGTAGCATAGCCATGGGCGCGGTGGGGTATTGAGGAATTCAAACGCCAGCTTCGCCGCGTATTGTTCGCTATTCGTCGCTACTATCGTGTAGTTACGTTGCCCACTGCTCTGAAAGGAGTACTTATGAACGGTGCTATTTTCCTGCTCTGCCTCGCCGTGTTCCTGTTTCTTGCGCTGATGGTCGTGCTCTCGGCGATTAAGATCGTGCCCGAATACGAGCGCGGCGTCGTGTTTCGCCTAGGCCGCCTGGTTGGGCCGCGCGGGCCGGGGCTGTTCTTGCTCATCCCAATCTTCGAGCGCATGGTGCGCGTCGATACGCGCGTCATCACCATGGATGTGCCCGCGCAAGAGGTCATCACGCTCGACAACGTGACGATTAAAGTCAACGCAGTGCTGTACTTCATGGTTGTGAACCCGAGCCTGGCGGTGGTGAAGGTGATGGACTACATTCGCGCCACCATGCAGATCGCCCAGACCACCCTGCGCAGCGCAGTTGGGCAGGTGAACCTCGACACCCTGCTGGCACATCGCGAAGAGCTGAACAGCCGCTTGCAGAAGATTATCGACGAGCAGACCGAACCCTGGGGCGTGAAGGTGACGATTGTGGAAGTGAAGGACGTGGAGCTGCCGCAGAGCATGCAGCGCGCCATGGCCAAGCAGGCCGAAGCCGAGCGCGAGAAGCGCGCCAAGATCATCCATGCCGCAGGCGAATTCGAAGCTTCGCAAAAGCTGGCCGAAGCCGCCGACGTGATCGCACGCGAGCCGGTGACGCTGCAGCTGCGCTACCTGCAAACCCTCACCGAGATCGCAGTTGAGAAGAATAGCACAATCATCTTCCCGCTGCCGGTCGATACCATCAAAGTCTTCACCGATATGGCCAACTATGCTGGCGCGAATGGCACGCCCGGCAACCGACCAAATCCGCCCGCCGCGCCAGCACCGCAGCCGCCAACCACAGGTCGGCTAGAAAGCTAGGCCCCACGGACAGCACAAATCCGGTGCATACGGACACATCGCGAAGGACGAATATGCGTATTCGTCCTTCGCCTTTCATCCCTCCTCCTTCACCCTTCCGCTTTCCTGCCATGGTACAATAGCGCGCATGAACAAACCACCACGACGCGTTGGCTGGCTTGTGCTGGCGCTGCTGCTTGCGGGCTGCGATATTGTTTCGTTTTCAGCACCCGGCGCTGCCACAGCTCCGGCTGGCGCACCGAGTGCCACCCGCGCCGCCACCGCCACCCCCGCGCTTACCGCGCTGCCCGCCCCCGAGCTGCTGAATCGTGCGCTTGCGGCCCGCAGCGTGGGCGAATACGACGATGCTGCACTCGACACCCGCGCGCTGCTCGATGCGCACCCTACTAGTGCCGAAGCCCGCCCCGCCGCCTTCTATCTTGCCGAAAGCTTTGTGCTACGCGCGCGCTGGACTTCAGCGATCGAGGCGCTGCGCGCATTCTTAGCCAGTGGCCCACAGCCTGGCCCCAACCAGCCGCCCGAGGATCTCTATGCCCGCGCGGTATTTCTGCTGGCGCGCAGCTACGAAGCTGCGGGCGACTGGGCCAGCGCCGTCGCGCAGTACGAGCGCTATCGCACCTTCAATACCGTGCTCGAACCCTACGCCCGCTTGCGCGAAGCGGCCCAGCAGCAAGCGCTCGGCCAGAATGAGCCAGCCGCGCAGAGCTACGAAGCCGCCGCCCGCAGCGATATTGTGGCGGGCGAACGGGCGGGCGCGTATGAAAAAGCAATTGCGCTGCGCAAACAGCTGGGCCAGAACGATGCCGCGCTTGCGCTGTACCGCACACTGCTAGGCTTCGCCGAATCGCCCGAATACCGCGCTCGGATTCTGAGCGAGGCGGCAGCGCTGGCCGATACACAAGGTGTCGCCAACGACGCACGCGCGTGGCGGCGTGAGCTGGCCGAAAAGCTACCCGCCACCTCCCAGGCACTCGACGCTGTGGCCGCGCTGATTGCCGACCCGCAGGGCGGGCTGGCACCCGCCGCCGCTGCACAGGTGTATGCCCGGCACGAGCAGTGGAACAGCGCGCTGCCGTTCTACGATACGGCGATTGCCAGCGCCAGCGGCGACGATGCGCGTGAGCTGCGCCGCCTTAAAGCACTGGCCCAGCGCGGCAGCAGCGATTTTACAGGCGCGCTCGAACAGCTCGCCGCCATTGCCGCCGAAGCGCCTAATAGCGAGCCCGGCCGCCAGGCCCAGCTCGATTGGGTGCAGACGCGCGGGCAGCAAGGCGATACCCAGGCCGCAATCGATGGCTACCGCGAGTTCGCCACTGCCTACCCCGACGACCCGCGCGCGCCCGAAGCGCTCAGCCGCGCCGCCACCCTGCTGGGCCGCCTGAACGACAGCGAGGGTGTCATTCGGCAACAGCTGGATTTGGGCGCGCGCTACCCGGCCAGCGAACAGGCGCACGACGCGCTGTATAGCGCAGGCTGGGCGCTCTTCCAGCGCAACCGCACCGCCGAAGCACGCAATGCCTGGGAAACGCTGCGCCAGCATACTCAGGGAATTGTTGCATCCCAGGCCGCCTTCTGGTCGGCGCTAACGCTGGGGCCGCAGGCCACCGAATACCCGACGTTGCTCGCAGCCGCTCGCGACGCCGCGCCCGATTCGTACTATGCCACCCGCGCCGCCGATTTGCTGGGTACGCCGATCACCGGCACCGTGACGCTCGATTCGCCCATTAGTGCCGAAAGCTGGCGCGCAACCGAAGACTGGCTGGCTGCGTGGTCAAACCAACCGGCCATGCACCTCGCCGAGCAGGGCTACCCCGCCGAGGTAGCGCAGGCACCAGCCGTCCTCCGGGCCATCGCCTTGAATGATGTAGGGCTGCAACCCGAGGCGATCGCCGAGTGGAACGCCGCGCGCAGTGCCTGGCATGCTGACCCAAGCAAGCTCTACCTGTTGGCGCGGCTAGCGTACGACCACAATGTGCCCTACATTGCGCTCAAAGCCGCCGAAGATGTGGCTCGTGCCGCGCCCGATGCGAGCTTCGCTCACGCCCCCGAAGCATTACGCCGACTGATCTTTCCCACGCCCTACAGCAGCGTCCTGCTGGCCCAGGCGCGTGAATACAAGCTCGACCCGCTGGCGCTCTATGCGCTGCTGCGGCAAGAAAGCCTGTTCAACCCAGGCGCAACCTCGTGGGTTGGCGCGCGTGGGCTAGCTCAGGTTATGCCTGCCACCGCCCAAGGCATTGCCCAGAATCTAGGTATCGCTGAGTTTCACGAGCAAGATTTATATCGCCCGGCGCTGAGTATTCGCTTCGGCGCATTTTACCTGGGCCACCAGCTCAATAGCATGCAAGGGAGCTTGCAGGGTGCGCTGGCCGCCTATAATGGCGGCCCAGGGAATGCCCAGCGCTGGGCTGGCGGCACCACCGTCGCCGACCCCGATGGGTTCACCGAGGCAATCGATTTTGCTGAAACCCGTAACTATGTCAAGCTGGTGTATGGCTATTATGGGGCATACCAGCGCCTCTACTCAATACCGACGGAAAGGTAAAAAACACCCGAGGATGACGCTTTTGGCATTCGTCCTCGGGTGATTCTTGCCTGGTTGGAGTGCAGTAGTTACTTCGAGCGGCGCTTGCGGTCGCGGCGGGCCTCGCGGCGAGTCGTCGTCGCTGGTGGACGCGGGACACCAATGGTTTGGACGCCGTTGCTCCCATTAGCCTGCAGCGCTGGTTGCGTGCGGGACAGGTTACGCCGCCCACCCTTGCGGTTGGCTTCGTCGTATGCCGCCACGCGCCCTGGCAATACCGACAGTAAGAGATAGGCAGCATATGCAGCCAGCACTACCTCAAGCACTGTTACAATGGTAAACCAGATTGGCATAGTGAACAGCTGCACCGGAACAAGCCGTAGCGCACCAAACAGCACGCCCAGCGCACCTACTGCCAGCAGCGCATAGCCAAGTGTGCGCGAGGCATTGCGGCGAACCGGGTGCGGTTCGGCTCGCAGAAATACGAGGTACACTCCGGCAACCGCGAGCGCAACCTGGGCAATCAGGCAGAGCCACTCAAGCGCTCCGAAGGTCGAGGAGAAGGTTGTAAGGTAGGTTACCGGGTCCATGCAAAAGCCTCCTGGCGCGTATTGCTGAGAATTTGAACACTATCCCCCGATTATACCAACCCCCCGTTCCACCGTCAAACATGCGGAATTCGCCGCCCCCATATTGAACCTAACGAGCATTGAAATTTCTTAACGAATGTGCAACAAACTTTGTCAAAGAACCGTAAATCTGGTAAGATGAATGTCTCAACATTATAGCATGCGTACCTCAGGAGCGGCTATATGGCGCATTTGCCAATGGCTGATACCGAGCTAAGCCACTCATACAAACAGTTTGTGCTCGAACTGTCACACACACGTACGCTCGCCGATGGCGCACGCTGCTGTATGAATATGCTCGAAAGCTGCTTTAGTGCGTCACTCATCCAGGCGGTATGGCGTAGCAATGACACAGAGCGGCTGCTTGCAGGCAGCAGTGAGCCAATTTTCCACCCCAACCCCGTTGAACTCCAACTACTCACAAACGGCCAGCTCGTGCTGCGCACTCATGCAAATCGGGTGCTGGCGTGCTTTGCCCCACTCGTAGCGCGCGCCGAGCTGCTTGGATGGCTATATCTGCAACAGCCATTCTGGAGTGAAGAAAGCCCGCTCCTGCTATCGCAAATCGCCGGGCAAGCCGCACCAGCGCTCGCCCTGCTCGATATCGATACCCGGCGCGACGAGCAGATAGCCCAGCTGCATACTCTCAACGATATTGGGCGGCTGCTCAGCGGTGTGCTCGATCTCGACACACTACTGGGGGCGATCTACACGGCAACCAGCCAGCTGATTGATGCGCCAATGTTCTTTATTGCCTTCTACGAAGAGCCAGCCAACGAGCTAGAGCTGGCGTATATGGTCTACGATGGCGAGCGTCAAGAGCAGAGCCTGCGCTGGTCAGCAGCAATCGGGTTGGCCGGGATCGTTGTACGCGAGCGCAAACCACTACGAACCGCCGATTACCCCCAAGAATGCCTGCGGCGCGATGTACAGCCACGCCCATTCAGCAACTACCAGAACTCGAAAGCCTGGCTTGGGGTGCCACTTCTCGCCCACGATCGGCTGCTCGGCGTCCTATCGGTTAGCAGCTACCGCTCCGATTACGAATACAGCTCCGAGCATATTGATGTACTTACGACCATGGCCGCCCAGGCTGCAATCGCAATCGATAATGCACGGCTCTATCAGCGTAGCGAGCGCCAGGCGCGCCAGTTGACAACCCTCAACCGCATTGGCCGCATCCTTAGCTCGTCACTCGACCCCGAGCGGGTGCCTGCGCTCATTATCGAGCAAGTAACCGAGCTACTCGATGCAGAAGAAGCTTCGCTGCTGCTCGACGATGAGTTAACTGGCGAGCTGGTCTTTACGTATACGACTGGCACTACTGGTTCACAGCTGCTTGGACGCCGCCTGCCGCGCGGTACTGGCATCGCCGGCTACGTCGCCACCCATGGGCAGTCGGTGATTGTAGATGATGTTCAGCAGGACACGCGTTTCGACGAAAGTACCGACAAAACAACTGGATATACCACTCGTACTCTGCTCGCAGTGCCGCTGCGTGGTGTTGGTGGGGTGGTCGGCGTCATCGAGGCCACCAACCGGCGCAAGAGCGGGCATTTTACGGTTGAAGATCAGCACTTGCTCGAAGCCCTGGCCGACCAGGCCGTCATCGCGCTCGAAAATGCCCGGCGCTTTGCGCAAATCGATCAAGCCCTGGCCCGCCGCGCCCAAGAATTGGTTGGCACGAACACCCAGCTTCAGCATAGCCTGCGCAGCCTTACTGCGCTTAACGCCTTAGGCATGGCGATCAACACAACCTTGCGGAGTGCAGACGAAATTTTCAGCATGACGGCGCGCGGCGTGGTCGAAATGACCGAAGCCATGGGCGCATGCGTGCTATTGGAAGAAGAGGGCCGGGCACGCCCGGTCGTGCAGATCGGGCCGACACTGCCTCCAGCGCTTGAAATCAACCGCCTGCTGCGCGAAGTTATTTCCCATGGTCGTACCGAAATATTACATACGCCACCTGCACCACTGGCGCGTGTTGGGGTTCGCACAATACTGCTCGTGCCGTTACGCGCGACGCAACGCACCCTCGGCAGCTTGTGTATTTACTATGGTACTGGCGCACCCGAGGCACCTGATCGTGAAGTAGTAGTGCTATTTGCGACCCAGGCCGCAGTTGCTGTTGAAAACATGGAGCTGTTCAACGCCGTGCGTAATGGCCGCGACCAGATGGGTTCAATCCTCGCCTCAACGCGTGATGGTATTATGCTCGTCACTTCCGAAGGGCAGGTGGCAATTACCAATGCTGCGCTACACCAATTAGGCGCGCTGCCAGCCCAGATGCCAAAAAATATTCGCATCGAGCACTTTCTTGATATTTGGGAAGCCACAACGGCATATGTTCCCGAGCAGTGGCTGTTATTACGCCGTGAGCTTGATCAGGTAATGGCCGGGCGCAGCTCCTTCGCTAGCGGCGAGCTGAACGAGCAAAGTGCCACACCCCGCACATTCGAATGGGCGGTGCTCACAGCGCTGCAAAGTGGCGAAAGTAGCGGTGGTGCGCTGCTGGTATTACGCGACATCAGCGAAGCAAAAGAATCGGCCCGGCTGCGCCAGGATCTCACAAATATGATCGTCCACGACCTGCGCAGCCCGCTTTCAAGTGTTATGGCATCGATCGAGCTGATGCAAAAAGGGGTAGCTGGCGAGCTAGCTAAAACCCAGCAAAGCGTGATGAGTATTGCATACGCCAGCGCAATGCAGATGCTCGATATGATCAATGCCTTGCTCGACGTGAACCGCCTCGAAGCCGGGCGCATGCCCGTTAATCAGCGTAGCACGCATATGCAGCCATTACTGACACGCGCAATCGATAGTCTTTCCTCGCTGGCGCGCGAACAGCACGTAGCGATTGAGTGCGATTTCCCGAACGAACCGCTTTTGGCGCATGCCGATGGTGAGCTGATTATGCGGGTAATGCAAAACCTGCTGGGTAATGCGCTGAAGTTTAGCGGGGCCGATAGCACTATTAAGCTACGTGCCCTGGTAACCCCGCCCGACAACCACTATACTGCGGTAGCAGTGGATGGCGCGCCAGTACCGTCGGGCACCTTTGCAGTGATTGATGAAGGAATAGGGATTGCACCACAAGATCAGGAGAAGATCTTCGCGAAGTTTAGCCAGGTGGGCGAACGGCGCGGCGGTACTGGCTTGGGTCTTACCTTCTGCAGGCTCGTAGTCGAAGCACATGGCGGGCGGATCTGGGTCGTCAGCACACCAGGCAAAGGCAGCACCTTCTTCTTTACCCTGCCCCTTACCTGATAGCCACTCGTTACTGCTAAATCTTCAGCTCCATCCCCTCGTAGGCCGCTAGCGTCGGTAGGAATACCTTCTGCGCCTCCTGCTCAATCATACGAATGGTCGCATCGTCGTATGTTGGCTCGTGGTGAAACAACACTAATTGTTTAGCATTACATGCCTGCGCAACCGCCATTGCCATATCCGGCGTGCTATGGCCCCAGCCTTGTTTGGGCTTGGCCGGGTTAGTATAATCTTCAATCCGATACTGGGCATCATGAATTAACACATCGGCGTCTTTAGCAAATTTCACCAGGCGCTGGTCGCTTTGCACATAGCCTTCGGTGTCGGTGGCGTATACCACGGTTTTACCACGCCAGGCAATGCTATAAATATTGACACCGCTTTTCGGGTGAGCATAGCTATGGTAGGTACGCACGCGCACCAGATCAGCCGATGGATCAATCTCGTTGTGGTAAATATTCAATACCTGTACATCGGCTTCGCGCGGGCCAATCAGCACAATATCTGTTTCATTTACATTCCGCAAGATTTTTAGCGAGGGCAAATCTTCTAGGGCAACTGGAAAACTTGGCGGCAACATCGCGTGTGAAAGGGTTTCTTCTAAATCACTCTCAAACACCTTGGGGCCAAGAATATGCAGCGTGCTAGCACCAACATAGGCAGGATCAAAAAACGGGAAACCCTGGGTATGATCGTTGTGCATATGGCTGAAGAGAATTGTGGCGGTAACCGCTTGCCCACCATTTGTGCGCGAGCGGCGCATAAGCTCGGTGCCGAGGTTGATAATACCCGTGCCAGCATCAAGAATGAGCGTATGCTGACCGGCCTGTATTTCGACACAGGCGGTGTTTCCGCCGATGTGAACGGTTCGTGGCCCCGGCACCGGGTAGCTGCCGCGCACACCCCAAAACCGTATAATCATTGTGTCATCCGACATGGGACAAGCCCTCCTCGTAAGCGCGCGACCCTGCGCGCTGGCCTTGCAAAATTGTGTGAGTAAAATGGCAGCCTACTGGGGCGTCGCTGAATCGGTATACATGATGCAGCATGCGCTCCAGTGCATCGCGCCGTTAAATACGCGATGGGGCAGAGCAAGCGGCCTAAACCGTGTCGCCATAGGTGTTTACGCACAGCGCTGCTGCACGCCAACCGGCAGCACACCACGAGTGTAAAAACGTAATTCTGCGAACCATTTACCTAGAGGACTCTGCAGGTTCGCAGCCGCCACAAAACTACATCGAAACCTTATTATAAAGAGAACAAACGCCGCACTATGTGTTGCACCGTGCGGCGGCTGGCGTAGCCCGGCAACCGCTTACGTGGTGCCACAGCCGAACAACCGAAATTTATTATATCATGATGAGCAAGGTGTTACTGATAAGAAAGTGAAGCTAGAAAATTACAATTTGGCATTGAAATGGCAAAAAATCAGTTAAATAAGTGCAGAACATTTGTTTTATTCTCACCGCCGTGCTATAATGCACCGTGTTTTAAGAGCCAAAACGTATGAATGGAGCATGGAGCAATGAGCCAGCTCGACCGCCGTCTCCAGCAGCGCCAGCTGCGCGATCGGCTTGCTGCTGAATTCCCCGATTTCGACCTCGTTAATTGGTATATTCAATATCGCGAGCTGAAAGCTGGGCACCCCGACGCGGTGCTGCTCTATCGCCTTGGCGATTTCTACGAAGCCTTCGACGATGATGCCAAGCTGATCGCTGACCTGCTTGAAGTGACGCTTACCTATAAGAAATTTGCCAACCATAAAAAAACCAAGGCCGAGCAGCGCGCACCAATGGCTGGTATGCCCTACCACGCGATCGAACGCTACGTAAGTACGTTGGTAGGCGCAGGCTACCGGGTTGCAATCGCCGAGCAGGTTTCAGAAACGGCTTCGAGCAAATCCGACACCCGGCCACGCTCAGTCTTCGCCGCCGGGCTTGAGCAGAGTGAGCGCCGCCGCGATATTGTCGACCGTGAGGTGGTACGGGTCATCACCCCTGGCACCGTCATCGACAGCGGCATGCTCGCCCCTACCCAAAACAATTACCTAGTGGCGGTGATCGCCGAAGGCGTGCGCGTGGGTATCGCCTATGCCGATCTAAGCACCGGCGAGTTTGCCTGCACCGAATTTGGCGGCGAGCGCGCCACCACCCAGGCGCATGGCGAATTAGCCCGACTGCAAGCCAGCGAAGTGCTCGTGCCCGACGACACCGAACTTCGCCTGCCAGGGCTTAACCCGGCCAGCGCACAGCTAGAGCACGACCTGGAATTTATGACCAAGGGCGAGCGCGAGAAACTACTGCCCAGCGAGCGCGTCGCACGGCGGGTTGAACGTGAGAATATTGCTCGCTGGGCACACGGCCACGTCACTGGCTGGCCCGCCTGGCGCTGGAAGCTCAGTACCGCTACCGATGCCCTGCTGGTTCAGCTACGGGTACACTCGCTGGATGGATGTGGGCTGCGCGACAAACCTCTGGCCGTGCGTGCGGCTGGCGCGATCATTCAGTATATTCACGAAACTCAGCGCAACGCCGCCCACCAGATCACCTCGCTGCGCGCCTACTCAAGCGGCGGCACCATGTTCCTCGATCCGCAGACGCGGCGCAACCTTGAGATTCTCGAAGGCTCAAGCGGGAAAGTCAAAGACTCGTTGGTTGGTGTGCTCGATCATACGCGCACCCCGATGGGCGGGCGCTTACTGCGCCGCTGGCTTTCGCAGCCGTTAATCGACCTGGAACAGCTCGATGCGCGCCAGGAAGGCGTTCAGCATTTCTTCGACGATACCCTGCTGCGTGCCACTGTGCGCGAGCAGCTGAAGCATGTTGGCGATCTTGAGCGCGTGGTGAACCGCGTGCTGCAAGGTATTACGGTCGCTACCCCGCGCGACATGGTGCGCCTGCGCGAGGGCTTACGCGCCTTGCCAGCCCTGGCCGATGCCCTGAGCGGCTGGCTGCCCCAGGCTGGCGGCGGTGAGAAGCAGGAAGAAGCCTTGCAAACGCCGCTCGATGTGCAGCCACCACCGTCAGAAATCGTGAGCACTGAACATAGCGAGGCAACTGCACCTGTGGCGCATACTACAGCTAAGGCACCAGGCAGCTTGCGCGAACAGCGCGAGGCCCGGCGCAGTATCGCGCCGCGCTATGCCGACGATGATTTATTTGGTGACGATGATTGGGAAGAAGCGCCTACCACGCCGATTTCAGCTAGCCAGCCAGCGATAAGTACCCACCATACGCCCGCTACGCACGCACCGCTCCTGGCTCCCACCACCGAGCCGCAGGTGCAAGCATCCGGCACGGCCCTCGATATCTGCGCCGATGTGCTAGACTTCCTTGAGCAAGCGCTTGACGATGATCCACCCGCACTGCTGGGCGCATCGAACTACCTACGCGCCGCCGAAGAGAATGGCGAGCAGCCTCGCCGCACCATTCGCCCAGGCTTCGACCGGCACATGGACGACATCATCGAGCGCAGCCTGAGCGCGCAAACCTGGATCAACGAGCTTGAACCGATTGAGCAGGAACGAACTGGTATCAAATCGCTGCGCGTGGGCTATAACAAAGTCTTTGGGTATTACATCGAGGTAGCGCGCACCTTTGCTGACAAAGTACCGAGCGACTACATTCGTAAGCAGACACTAACAACCGGCGAGCGCTATATCACCCCCGCGCTGAAAGAGCACGAAGACGTGGTGCTGCGCGCCAAAGAGAAGCTCAACGAGCTTGAGATCGATGTCTTCCGCCGCATCTGCACCGCCGTCGCCAGCCACGGCCAGCGGCTGCTTGGCACGGCGCGTGCGCTTGCTGCAATCGATGTGTATGCCGCGCTGGGCGAAGCCGCTGTACGCGGGCGCTACATCCGCCCGACCCTCAACGATAGCACGGCGCTCGAAATCAGCGGCGGGCGGCACCCGGTCGTCGAGCAGCGCCTCGATGAATCGTTCATCGCCAACGATACTACACTCGACACCAGCGATTGCCAGATCATGCTCATTACCGGGCCGAATATGGCCGGCAAAAGCACGGTGATGCGCCAGGTAGCGCTAATTGTGCTGATGGCACAGATCGGCTCGTTTGTGCCTGCTGATGCCGCCACGATTGGTCTGGTCGATCGTATTTTCACCCGTATTGGCGCACAAGACGACATTGCAACCGGCCAGAGCACCTTTATGGTTGAAATGACCGAAACCGCCGCATTGCTGGTGCAGAGCACCAGGCGCAGCCTGATTGTGCTCGACGAGGTTGGGCGCGGCACCAGCACCTACGACGGCATGGCAATTGCCCGCGCCGTCGTCGAATACATCCATAACGAGCCGCGCCTCGGCTGCCGCACCTTGTTCGCCACTCACTACCACGAGCTTACCGAGCTTGAGCAAACGCTACCGCGCGTGCATAACTACCATATGGCGGCTGTCGAGCAAGAAGATGGCGTGGTATTTCTGCACGAATTGCGGCGCGGCGGCGTCGATCGTTCCTATGGAATTCATGTCGCCGAGCTAGCGGGCATCCCGCGCGCAGTCATTCGCCGGGCGAATGAGCTGCTCGCCGAGCTAGAGCAATATCGCCGCGCGCCCCACCCGAATGGCGCTGCTGCGGCAATGCCACAGCCCGAGCGCAAACGCCGCGAAGTCGTGCCGCCCGAGCAGATCGGGCAGCTGGCACTCTTCGATATTGCCCCAAGCCCGGCGATCGAGCTGCTACGCCGCCTGAATATCAACGAACTCACGCCGCTTGAAGCGCTGACGAAACTGTACGAGCTGCAACAGCTCGCCAGACAGTAAGCGGTGCCTGGACTTACATACGTGACGCGCGACGATATTTTCACTTCAGTGCGTAGCCCCAACCCGCTGGAAGAAACGATGGAGCGGATTGTCGGGGCGATTAAAGCGCGGCTGCTCAGCCCAGGCGACCGGCTGCCCGCCGAGCGCGAGCTGGCCGTGCAGCTGGGCGTCAGCCGTTCGACGCTGCGTGTCGCGCTACAAAACCTGGTGCAGGCGGGTTGGCTCGAAGTACGGCGCGGGCGCAGTGGCGGCGCATTTGTAGCACGCTGGCCGGTAATGCCCGGCCCCCGCCGCCTGCCCGAAGTGCTCACCCGCCACCGCGAAGGGCTGCCAGCCCTGCTCGATTACCGCCGCGCGATCGAGAGCGCCGCCGCAGCTTTTGCCGCCGAGCGCGCCTCGGGCGCAGAAATTGCCGAGCTTGAAACGCTTACTGGCGCGATTGACGGGCGTGAGCACGAATTCGAAGCCTACCGCGCTGGTGATGCGCGCTTCCATATTGGCATCGCACGCGCGGCCCACAGCCCACGCCTCCTCGAAGCAGTAACCGAAATTCAGGCCGCCATGACCGAAGTGCTCGATGCGATTATCTATCACTCGGTACAGGTACTCGGGCATTCTACCGAATACCACTGGCGCATCCTCGACGCCATTCGCACTCACAATAGCGAGGCCGCGCGCCAATCGATGCTTGACCATATCATGGCGACCGAAAACGTCATTTATGGGTTGGTACCTGAACTGCTCGCCAAGCGGGGCTGCGTGGAACAGGCCAAATCGTAGCCCACCCATCAACGAGTACAGGCCACGCGATGCGCGGCCTGTACTCGTTGATGGGGCTAAGATAAGCGGCTTATTGCTCGCGTTTGGGCTTAATATGTAGCTCCTCAGTGCGCCCTGTTCGCTCACTCGGGCGTGGCCGATCATCGCCAAGATAGGGCAGCAAAAAGAGGGTTAAAATAATCATTGCCACCAGCAAAAGGCCCGGATACGATTGCACCATGCGCTGGCTCCTGTACTGCAACACGCGCAAATGGCTCTGCGCGCCCAGATGGAATTGTATCGCGCATCACAAACTGACGCAATGACGCTTGTGTGACACACAACTGATACCAGAGCCAATATATACATTGTTGTATGCTGGGGTTCGGGGCGGCTTTGCTGTCCCAAACGTACATTTCTCGTGCAATGCCCGGCGTAGCCAAGCACCGCACGAGAAACCAAGGAACACAAAAAAGGACGAATAGCCGAAGCATTCGCCCTAAACGATTGCAAAAATGGCAGAAGAACAGCGGGTAGCTAGCGCAACACATCCCGCACAATCTGCTCAAGCCGATCGAGTGGAAACGGCTTAGGCAAATAATGATCGACCCGATGCTCGCGCGCACGCTTTTCTAGCTCAGGCGTGGCATATGCGGTAATGAGGACAACGCGCGTTTCGGGCGAAGCCTCCTTAATTGCATCGGTTAGCTGTAGCCCATTCATCCCCGGCATATTGTAGTCGGTTATCACCAGCGGCACTGCGCGCAGGGCAATTTGCGCCAGCGCCTGCGCCCCGCCATTCACGGTCACAATGTCGTAACCACCGGTAAGATCGCGCATGAGCCGGTGAAGGATTATCAAAATATCTGGCTCATCCTCAACGAGGATAATAGCGGGATTCCGGGCGGATTGGTCGGGCATACAATCACTCCTCAAACGGCAGTGTGCAAATGAGCATCAGCCATCTCAATTTATTCTAACATACAGCGCGATCAGGGGCAAACACGTATATTTACGGCTACGCCTCACTGCAACCTGCTATACTTATAATAACGGCATAGTTCTGAATAATTGGAGCAACACCATGCCTACATTGAATGAGCGACTTGGCGAGGTGATTAAGCGTAAGCGCCAGCGCGATCGTTACACTCAGGCCGAACTTGGTACGCGCATTGGTACAAGTGGCTCGTACATCAGTGCGATCGAAGCCGCTACGACCAGCCCGCGTATTAGCGAAATCGAGGCGCTGGCTACAGTGTTCCGCACAACTGGCTTTGAGCTTATTACTGAGGCAGCCAAACAAGATGCCTACACATTCTCGGCTGCCAACCGCGAGCGCGATGCGTTCCTCTCGCTCTACGATGCACTTTCGCCCGAACATAAGCAGCAAGCGCGCACTTTTCTGCTCTTCTTACGCGAATTGCAAGACCGCCCGCCAGAACAATAGCGCGGAATATCACCTTGTGATATAATGAACAAACACTACTCTACTACTAATATGGCTTCTTGTCCAACAAATCTCTGCAAAAGACTGAGGAGCAGGATATGAGTAAATCGAACACGCCAGATGAACCAGGGTTTTCCAAACCTGTGCTGCGCAAACCCTACCACGACCTGCTCGATCAGATTTTTGCGAAGGCCCAGGCTGATGGTGTATTCGACAATTTGCCCGGCCAGGGCCAGCCGCTCAAACTCGATGATGACGATTTAGTGCCGCCCGAAGATCGACTGGGGTACCGTATGCTCAAAACTGCCGGGTTTGCGCCGCCCTGGGTGGAGGCGCAGCGCACTATTGAGCAAGAACGTGCCCAGCTTGAGCGCTGGCTAGCTAATGCACAGCAGCGCTGGTCTTACCTAGATAAATCTGCACGCGCCGGCTTGCAGGTGACGTATAAGCGCAAGCTGGCCGATCTCCAGCGCCTGATTACCAACTTCAACTTGACTGCACCGCCAGGTGTTGAGCATATTGAAGGGCTGCGTATGGCCGAAGAGATCGCGAAGCTTGGCACATAACTCCGCGCCCCTTTCTTTTTCTACCGTGGGCCATATGCCCTTCCAAGCGTAAAATACCGCTGTGGTATAATGGCGGCAGTTCAGTGCCCCCTCCGATACACGACAACGTTTATGGAGCGGCTCAATCTGCTTACCACTATGCTATTGCAACTGAATGCTCTGCTCTCAGCAGCAGTATTGATTGTGAGTTTCTCACTCCTCGCATATATAGCGCTTCAAAATTGGCAAACGTCGATCGCGCGCGCGCTATGCGTGCTGCTAGCAGGCGTCGTAATTGTGCTCGGTGGTGATGTCTTACTAGGCCAGGCCGAACAAGATCGAACCATTCATTTTTTGCTGCGCGCACAATGGCTGGGTATTGTCATCGTTCCCGCCGGGTACATTCACTTATCCGATACGCTGCTCAGCTATAGCGGCCTCACCAACCCACGCCGCCGCTGGCTTGTGCTGGCTGGCTATCTGCTAAGCCTGGTATTCTTTGGGCTGGCCCTCAGCAGCGATCTGCTGTTGCGCGGCGGTATTGCGCGCGGCCCACTGGCCCAATTTGGCGCTGGCCCGCTATTCTGGCTATTCTCCCTCTATTTTGCAGGAACGAGCCTATGGGGATTATGGGCGGTATGGCAAGTACGCCAGATTGCGCTCACACCAACAATGCGCCGCCGTCTAACCTACCTGAGCGCAACATTCCTGGCGCCGGGGCTGGCAGTGTTCCCATACCTGGTGATTGCGGGAACCTATGCACTACTAACAGACAATATCGTGCTGTTGCTTTCAGCCCTGGGCAATGTTGGCGTCGCAGTAATGCTCATTATTATGGTTTATAGTATTGCCTTCCAGGGGCTGCTGTTGCCCGATCGGCTGATCAAACAAGATTTTATTCGCTGGGGGCTGTATGGCCCCTTCATCGGCGTAACGATCATTCTATTTTTGCGCAGCACACCAGTACTAGCGCGCTGGTTAGGGTTGCCTGCGGCCACGCTTCTGATTTTTGGCGTTATGATTATGACCGTGCTCATGCCAATTTTTGTCAGCAAAATCAAGCCCTACCTCGATGCACTGGTCTATCGGCAGGATCGCGCCGAGATTGATTACTTACGTACCCTACCTCGCAATACTTTCACGTATGCAGATCTGCGTAGCTTGCTCGAAAACACACTCGTCGTTATTTGCGGGGCGCTGCGCGTTGATACCGGGTTTGTGGCCGCGCCCGATGAAGCCAACAGCTATACCGTTAAAACCCTGGTTGGTGCGCGCCGTTCCGTAAAGCGTTTTGTAGCCGAGCACCCACTGAGCGAAATAATGCCGCAGGTTTCGGCACTACCGCCATCAGTTCCGGGCGATACACCGCCGATCGAGGCATTTCTACGCTACGATGGCTTCTGTATGATGGGGCTACGCGGCCCTGAGGGTGATTTCCTCGGTGCGCTTGGGGTGGCTTACCCTACCAGCGGCCTCACCCCCGAGTCGCGCCGCCTGATTGGGGTATTGGCGCACCAGATGGAGCTGGCCCTGGCCACGGTGCATATGCAGCAGCGCTTATTCGACACACTGCGCGGCATGGGGCCTGAAATGCAATCGCTGCAAGAGCTTAACACCCGGCTTGAACAAGCCACGCCTGCCTCGCTCGAAACGCTCGAATCCGAGGTCGCACTGCTGCCCGAATTCCCCCAGTTTGTGAAAGATGCGCTAACTCATTATTGGGGCGGGCCGAAACTTTCAGACAGCCCGCTGCTGAAGCTGCGCACGGTGCGCCGAATGCTGATCGACCAGGGTGGCAGCCCTACACGCGCACTGCAGGCAGTACTACGCCAGGCCATTGAGAATCTGCGCCCCGACGAACAGCTCGATCCCTCGGCTCAGGAATGGTTGTTATACAATATTCTTGAGCTGCGATTTTTACAGGGGAAGCGCACGCGCGATATTGCCGAGCGCCTAGCTATGAGCGAATCAGATTTTTACCGTAAGCAGCGGATTGCGGTTGAAGAAGTGGTGCGGCAGCTTGCGCTGATGGAGGAGTCGGAGTCCTCATGAAAATTCTACTCGCCGAAGATGAGCTCGATATTCAATACGTCACCCAGGTCGCCCTCGAAGATGCCGGGCACCAGGTCGTCACTGCTAACGATGGTGTTGTAGCGCTCGCGCGCGCCCGCGCCGAACCCTTCGATGTTGTGCTGCTTGATGTGATGATGCCCAACCTCGATGGCCTGGCCGTGTGCAAGCAGATCAAGGCCGATCCGCAGATCCGTACCTTGCCGGTGATCTTCTTAAGCGCACGCTCTCAGCAATTCGAAGTCGAAGCCGGTATGCGCCTTGGGGCGCTTGGCTATATCATCAAACCGTTCGATATGTTCGGCCTGAGCCGCGAAATTAGCGTATTACTGGCGCATGCCAAACCTTCATGAACAATTTTGATCAAGCCGCTATTGAGCAACTGCTTACGGCCACGGCGGCCATTGAGGCAGTTGGCTACGCCGTAGGCGAAGCACACACCAGCGCGCTACAGAATGCGCTTGAACAGGTGCTCGTATTGCTTGGGCAGCCGGAGGGCGGGATTTTTCTTTATAACGCCAGTGTGCAGAGCCTGAAATTAGCCGCATGGGCACCGCAGAATAGCGCGTTGGTACACACCAGCATGCAGCTAGTGCTCGATCGGGATGCGGGTTACCTGCCAGTGCAGGCCGTGCAGCACCGCACACCCCAAGCCAGCACCCACGAACCAGGGTTTGAGGGCCGCCAGGCAACTGCGGTTGCGCTATCCAGCGATGCGCGGCTGTTAGGATCGCTTCAGGTCATTGCTGCGGCCGGTCAGCGCCTACCAGATGAGCACTCCTGGCTACTCGAAACGCTCGCAGCCCGCATCGCAGCAGCGCTTCAGCACAGCTGGAGCGAGCCGGGCATTCCGCGCGCCGAGGAACGCACCCGCGCCCTGGTAGACGCGAGTAACGACGCCATTCTCATGCTCGATCCGCACGGTGCTGCAACCATGATCAACCGTCGAGCCAAGTATTTTTTTGGCATTGCCGAGCGCGATGTGATTGGCCGAAGCCCGGCACAATTACAAGCCCTCTTCCACCGCATTTTTGAAGATAGCCAGGCATTCGAAGATTGGCTCGCTCCACTGCTTGCTTCGCCCAGCGCGCGCGCCGTGCGTGAGCTGCGGGTAGTGCGGACGGAACCACGCCTGCTGCAATGCTTTAGCGCACCAGTGCTCGATCATCGTGAGCAGCTGCTGGGGCGAATGCTGGTGTTTCGCGATATTACCCGCGAGCGCGAAGTCGACCAGATGAAGACCGATTTCGTCTCGATTGTATCGCACGAGCTGCGCACGCCGCTCACCTCCATCCGCGGCGCGTTACAGCTGGTGCTGGGCCGCCCCCAGCAGCCGCCTCTGGCCGAACGCACCCGCGACTTGCTAGCCATTTCGCTGAAAAATAGCGAACGCCTGATCCGGCTGATCAACGACATTCTTGATGTATCGAAAATCGAGCAGGGCTCGCTCCAACTTCACCGCGCAATCATCGATCCTGCCGACCTTTGCCGAAACGCGCTCCAAGAAGTGGAAACCATTGCCGCCGAGCGTAATATCACGTTACAAATGCTCGTGCCCGAAAGCTTCCCACCCGTGAGTGCCGATCGCGACCGGGCGCTGCAAGTGCTCACAAACTTAATCTCGAATGCCATTAAATTCTCGGAGCCAGGCCAGCCGGTTGAAGTATCGGCCACGCGCAGCAGCAGAGCAATCTATTTTGCAGTGCGCGATTATGGGCGGGGTATTGCCGCAGAAGATCATCAGCGCATCTTCGATAAATTCCACCAGCTCGATAGCTCGCTTACCCGCCAGGCCAGCGGCACCGGCCTGGGTTTAGCTATCTGTAAAGCATTAGTTGAAGAGCAAGGTGGGCGCATATGGGTTGATAGTGCCCTTGGTAAAGGAGCAACGTTCACCTTCACACTCCCGCTAGCAGGCCAGGCCGAGCCGCCCGCTACCGCACCTGAACAAGCATCCCAACCAACGATCATCGTAGCCGATAGTAGCCCAGGAACGCGCCAAAAGCTGAGTGCTATGCTCGAACAGGCCGGGTACCAGGTTGCCGAAGCCGATAGTGGGGCAGCGACCCTCAAATTGGCACGCAGCCTACAACCTGCACTTATCGCCCTCGATAGCGCGCTCCCCGACCTCGACAGCTTTGACGCCGCCCAGCTTCTATGGCACGATCCACAAACGCGCGATATTCCTGTGCTGTTTATCGCTTCTAGCAGCGACCATATGCGCACATTGCCGCCTGGTACCATTTCTGCCCGGCTGCTGACGATTGATGAGCTGCTCAACCATGTACAGCGACTTACCAGCACAATTCAGCGTCGTGTGTTGGTAATGGAAGATGATTATCATGTACGTCCAACACTCGCGCATCTGCTACGGCGTAGTGGGTTCGCAGTGAGCGAGGCAGGTGATAGCCGAAACGGGCTGAGCTTGCTCGAACGCGAGCCGCCCGACCTGATATTGCTAGATGTACGTATGGCAGCTGGCGAGGGGTTTGAGGTATTACGGTGGCTGAAGCACGATCAGCGTTTCAGCAATATACCGGTTGTAGTACTTAGCGTACACGATGTAGAGGATGACACAGAAGCCCATGCACTTGCACTTGGCGCAGCCCGCTACCTGGAGAAGCCGATTGCCTCCGAAGAGTTACTGGCCGAAATCGAACGGCTATTTATCCATTAGCATGCATCATTTTGTACACGATCTAGCAACCATTTTGTATGAAGCGAGTGACTCACGATCATGCCACTACAAGAAAGTACTCTACGCGTCGCCGAACGCCCCGCAATAATCAGAGTAGTGGATAACCAAGATATGGAAGATTCAACGAAACAAGTTCATATCGCAACACCGCCTGACCCAGGAAGACTGTTGCTGATCGGCGCGCTCATTGGGCAAGAAGCACCGATCGCGCGGCTATTGCACCAGGCTGGCTACCGTGTGATCCAAGCTACCAATGGCATCGATGGCATCGACATTGCCCGCGAGCAGCGCCCCGATTTGATTATTATCGATCGCGAACTGCCAGTCATTGGCGCATCACAGGTAATGAAAGTGCTACGGGAAGACCCAGACACCAAAACGATTCCGCTGATTGCGGCAACAACCCAGGCACCCGACGATACAACCGAGCATAACGATCTTCTTTGGCTGAAAGCACCGCCGCATGCCATCATTACTCATATCGCGAAGATCATTGCGGCAGCGCGCGCCACCGATGCGCAAACCCCAACGCTACTTATTATCGACGACGACGCCGATATTCAGCGCATTCTAATGCTGCGGCTGCAACAAGATGGGTATCGCGTGGTGCAGGCGCTCACCGCCGCCGAAGGGTTGATGGCCGCGCAAAAACAGGCGTTCGACCTAATCATCCTCGATCTGCTCTTGCCCGACATTGATGGATTTTCGGTGCTGGGGGCGTTACGTGCCCGCAACGCAACCGCTACCACACCAATTATTCTGCTTTCGGCGCGTAATAGCGCGCCTGAGAAAGTGCGCGGCCTCCAGCTCGGTGCCGATGATTATGTCACCAAGCCATTCAGCCCAGCCGAGCTACAAGCCCGGGTATGGGCGGCGCTCCGCCGCTACGAGCGCGAAGCGGGGGCGAACCCGTCAACCCGGCTACCTGGCAATGTCGCGATCGAGCGCGCGCTCCGCCGCCGCATCGATCAGAGCGCGCCGTTCGCAGTATGTTACGCCGATATCGATAATTTCAAGGCATATAACGATACGTATAGTTTCTTGAAGGGCGACGCAGTCATTCATCAGACGGCGAATGTGCTGCTTGAAGCAGTGACGCAGCAAGGTAACTACGACGATTTTGTAGGCCATATCGGCGGTGATGATTTTGTGGTTATTACAACGCCCGATCGGGCTGAACAGGTTGCGAACCACGCCATTCGCAACTTCGATCTGCTTAGCCCGCTCTTTTACGATGCCGAAACACGCAAACGCGGCTATATCGATGCGCTCGATCGGCAAGGGCGGCCAACCCGCTACCCATTCGTCAGCTTATCGATTGCGATTGTCAGTACGGCCAAGCACCCGATTCATCACGTCGCAGAAGTTGCTCAGCGCTCAGTCGAGCCGAAGAAGCGCGCCAAAGAGATTGTGGGTAGTAACGTTGCTGTCGAGGGGTAGCAGCAGGGCCGCGACCTGAGTGTTAGGCAGCGGCAACGCGGTGGCGCGGCAGATGCGGCATCACCGCGCGGCGCAACTGCTCGGTGGCAAGCGGGCGCTCGATGTAGCCATCGGCACCGAGAATTTCGGCTTGCTGGGCAAGCGGCTTGCCAGAGGTAGATACAAGGATAATCGGCGTATTGCGGGTGATGCGATCGGCACGCAAGAAGAAATAGAGGTGCGGGTTATCGGTGGCATGCGACAGTTCGAGCAAAATAATATCGGGGGCGATACGCTGAACCGTTTGGCGCAGCGCGCTTGTAAGCTGTGAAGCCGATAATAAATGAATAGTGTGATATCCCTCGCCTAACCCTTGCTGCACTGCATTGACTACGGCGGCATTATCGGCAAAACAAACGATCCGTGCCATTACAGTATTCCTTCACGTATCTCCATGCGTCTACTCTCTATAATGCACGGTTTTGTACAAGAGTTACGGAGCGCATCGGCCAAAAGGCTGATTAGCTACTATCGTATTTCGTAATAAAACTACATTTGTTTGATTCCCTGGCTTTTCTTGGGCGCTACCTGGCGTAACCGGCCACCGCACGAACAAAGAAAATCGGGGGCAGCACAGCCACCCCCGAACCCCACCATACAACGCCATCGCGTCGCCTGGATTTAGCTTTAACCTACCAGCACCTCAATTGCATCAGGAAATGTTTCTACGGTTACCTGGCGCGCCGCAGTTGAAACTACCTCGCCGTCGGTTGCTACGGGCATCGTTGCCGGGCAGCTGGCAGTAATGGTACGCGCCCGGGCCATTGTCACCTGTTTCAGGCTGCCGTGCGTCCCTTCCATTACTCGTGGAATATTTCGAATGATCTGGTCGAGTCGCATATTATCAACTAAGCATAGGTCGAGCAGGCCATCGTCGATCTGGGCCTCGGGAGTGAGCCAGAACCCACCGCCCTGGCAGCGCCCATTGGCGATACTGGCAAACAGCAAGCGCCGGTGAATACGGCTACCATCGTACTCAACCGTCATTGGGTGGGCCTTGTAATTGGCCAGCGCCCGAATAATGGCTACCAGGTACACTGCCAAGCCCTTGAGCCGGGTCAGCTTAAGCGATTCGGCAGCGGCCTGCGCATCGAAGCCCATGCCCAGCGCGTTAATGAAATAGCGCGGTTCTTCTTCATCTACATGGACGCACCCCAGATCGATTGTGCGAGTGCGATTGCCCACTGCCCGCCGCACGCCACCGACAATATCGTTCGCCTCAAAGCCATCCAGCACTTTAATGAAATCGCTGCCAGTGCCAAGCGGAATGATACCAAGCTGGACACGATTGCCCAGGCGCGCTTCGGCCTGCTTAATGCCGTTTACCACTTCGTTGATGGTGCCATCGCCGCCCACCGCTATGATCCGATCGTAGCCACGCTCGATGCCCTGCCAGGCAAGCTCCACCGCACCGCCGCGCGCATGTGTGGTGAGGATGGCGTACTCAGCCCCATACTGGCGTAATGTCGCTTCGAGCTCAGGGCGGCGGCGGCCAGCCGTCCCGCGCCCAGCCCAAGGATTCAGAATAACCAGTAGCTTGCTACTCATGGAGCGCCCTTCGTTTCAGGAGCATGGCACAGAGCGGTAGGACGGCAGCTATCACGCAGCAGTGCAGGAGCGCCTACACTAATTCTTCGCCCGTGGTCGTGCGCTTCCAGTTGCGAAACGCGTGCAACAGCGTGTCGCGCGCCTCGGGTTCGATCGAATCTTCGGGCAGCTTGCCAAGCAACCTGATCGTCTGTTTCATTTGCTCGAAGTAGGCCGTGCAGCCCGGGCAAACTGCGAGGTGCGCCTCGAATATCACACGCTCGCGCGGCGGCATCACGCCTTCAAGATATTCAGTTACGAGCTCAACCATCTCGCGGCATGTAAGGTAATCGCGGTTCATATATCTGATCTATCCATATTGAGGTATTGATCGAGCTCGCGGCGCACTTTAGCCCGCGCCCGATGCAATAACACGCGCTGGTTAGTCTCAGTTATTACTAAAATATTACACACTTCTTCCGAACTCCAGCCCTCAATGTCGCGCAACGTAATAACTTCGCGCTGAAGCGGCGGCAGTGCGGCAATCGCGGCATGGATGCGTTCGTTCGTTTCGCGCGAAATCAGGCGCTCTTCGGGCATATCGCCCCAGCTGCGCGAGTACGAAACCCAGATATTCGGCCACTCGGGGTGATCGGGCGGCCAGAACTGGTCGGAGTCAACACTGGTTTCGCCGCTGCTGGTTTCGGCAGTCGCCAGGTCGGCAAACGCAATCGTGCGCCCCTCGCGCTGGCCGCGCGTTTTGGCACGGTTGGTAAGAATGCGAAAAATCCAGGTTTTGAGCGACGAGCGACCCTCGAAGCGCGCCAGGCCCTGCAATACCGCCAGCCAGGTTTCTTGCACCACTTCTTCGGCCACGCTACGGCTGGGCACGTACATCAGCGCCAGGCGCAGCAGCGCGGCGTGGTAGCGCTCGACCAGCGCCATAAATGCGGCCTCATCGCCTGCCCGCAGCGCCGCAATCAGCTGCGCCTCGTCGGCCTGGGCTGTGCCTCCGGTTTCCGCTAGCTCTTGCCCCGATTCGGCCATAACCTCCGTACCTTATCTCGCTGGATCTATCTGCTGCTGCGCATCATACCACACTCGCCGAGCGTTCAAATCAGCCGTGTGGGTATTTGGCGCGCTCGGCGACGGTGGCTGTAACGAAGGAGCACATTGCCAGACCAATCAAGGACAGTATCATCGTTACAGGAGGTTCCCGCATGGCGCATACGAATCTGACCGTTTATGGCGCACCCTGGTGCAGCGATTGCAAGCGTGCCAAGAAATTTCTGGGTGAGCAGCGCGTACACTATACCTGGGTCGATGTTGAGCAGAATGCCGAGGGTCTGGCGCTGGTTGAGCGCGTGAACCAGGGCAAGCGCATTATTCCCACGATTGTGTTCGACGACGGCAGCATGCTGGTTGAGCCAAGCAATGCCGAGCTAGCGGCCAAGCTGGGCTTGCAAACCCGTGCGACGATGGATTACTACGACCTGATTTGTATTGGCGGTGGCCCTACCAGCCTCACCGCCGCGCTGTACGCTGCACGCGAGGGCCTGGATGTACTGGTGATCGAGCGCAGCGGGCTGGGCGGGCAGGCAGGCATTACTGAGCGGCTCGACAATTTCCCAGGCTTCCCCGAGGGCATTGGCGGCGCAGAATTCGCGGATCGTTTGACTCAGCAGGCGCGCCGCTTCGGCGTGGAGCTGTTGCAGGCGCAAGAAGTGACCGGCCTGCGCAGCGAAGCAGAGTCACACTATGTCACTACTGCCGACGGTAACGAGTATGGCGCACGCGCTCTGCTGATCGCCACCGGCTCGACCTACAAGCGGCTGGGCGTACCCGGTGAAGATGAGTTCATCGGCGCGGGCGTCCACTTCTGCGCCACCTGCGATGGCCCCTTCTATAAAGGTAAGCACGTGGCCGTGATTGGCGGCGGCAACAGCGCCGGCGAAGAAAGCCTGTTTCTCACGCGCTTCGCCGATAAAGTGACTATTCTAGCGCGCAGTGATGCGCTGACTGCCAGCAAAGTGGTGGTCGATAAAATTGCCGCCACACCCAAGGTAGAGGTGCGCTACAATACCGAGGTGACTGCCCTGCATGGCGAGAGCAAGCTGACAGGCATCAGCATCCACGACCGCAGCAGCGGCGCAACCGAAGAGCTTGCACCAGCGGGCGTGTTTGTGTTCATTGGGCTGGCACCGAATAGCGGCTGGCTGCCGCCCGCAATCAAGCGCGACCAGTACGGCTTCATTATCACCACGCCTACGCTCGAAACCAGCGTGCCGGGCATCTTCGCCGCTGGCGATGTGCGCCTGGGCAGTACCAAGCAGGCTGCTAGCGCCGCTGGTGAGGGCGCAACCGCTGCGCTCATGATTCGCGAATACCTCAAAGGCGTATAAACAACCACGGGTGCGCGACCGGTGACTACGGAGCAACATACCCCATGTCAGAGACACTCTCACCTGAGCAAGCGCGGCTGGCCAGCGAACACTGGAAGCTGTGGGGGCCATACCTGGCCGAGCGCGCCTGGGGTACGGTGCGCGAAGACTACAGCGCTTACGGCAGCGCCTGGGATTACTTCCCACACGACCACGCGCGCTCGCGGGCGTACCGCTGGAACGAGGATGGGCTAGCCGGCATTTGTGATGATCAGCAGCGGCTGTGCTTTGCGCTGGCGCTGTGGAATGAGCGCGACCCGATTCTGAAGGAACGGCTGTTTGGCCTAACCGGCCCCGAAGGCAACCATGGCGAGGATATAAAGGAATATTACTTCTACCTCGACTCGACGCCGACCCACTCGTACATGAACATGCTGTATAAGTACCCGCAAGCCGCCTACCCATATGCCGAGCTGGTGGCGGCTGCCCGCGCACGCAGCAAAGCCGACCCCGAGTACGAGCTGATTGACACCGGCGTTTTCGCCGAGGATCGCTATTTCGATGTGCTGGTGGAATATGCCAAGGCCAGCACTGAGGACATTTTGATTCGCATCAGCGCGACCAATCGCGGCCCCGAACCGGCGGCGCTGCACCTGCTGCCAACGCTGTGGTTCCGCAATACCTGGGCCTGGGGCGGCAGCCACGACAATGCTGCGCAGCGCCCGGTTATCAGCCAGGCGGGCGCGGCCATGCTGCTGGCCGAACATTTGAGCTTGCACGCCTATGCGCTGGTGGCCGAGGGCCGCCCGGCATTTCTATTCACTGAAAACGATACTAACACCGAGCGGCTGTTTGGTGTGCCAAACGCGACGCCATATGTCAAAGATGGCATCAACGCGGCGGTGGTAGAAGGGCGCACCGATGCGGTAAACCCGGCGAAGGTGGGTACCAAAGCGGCGGCGCACTACCAGTTTGCAATTGGCGCGGGCGAAACAGTGACGCTGCGTTTGCGCCTGGCACATTACCACCATCCTGCGAATCCCGGCGCTGGTAGCCCGCCCACACCCAACACTCCGGCAACTGCACCAGCGTTCACCGATTTCGATACGGTGTTCGCGCAGCGCATTGCCGAAGCCAATGCCTTCTACGCTGCGCTTCAGCCGCCAACCCTCAGCGCCGACGAGCGCATGATCCAGCGCCAGGCATTTGCGGGCATGCTCTGGTCGAAGCAGTTCTACCACTATGATGTTGACCTGTGGCTGCGCGGCGACCCGGCCCAACCGCCGCCGCCGCCCGAGCGCTGGCTGGGCCGCAACCACGACTGGCTGCACCTCAACAGCGCCGACATTATTTCGATGCCCGATACCTGGGAATATCCCTGGTTCGCCGCCTGGGATCTGGCATTTCATTGTATCCCGCTGGCGCTGCTCGACCCGGCCTTCGCCAAGGCGCAGCTGGTGCTACTGGGCCGCGAGTGGTTTCAGCACCCTAATGGCGAGCTACCCGCCTACGAGTGGGCCTTTGGCGATGCGAATCCGCCGGTGCAGGCATGGGCGGCCTGGCGCGTGTACAAGATCGAGCAGAAGCGCACTGGCAACGGCGATATAGCCTTTCTTGAGCGCGTGTTTCACAAGCTGCTGCTGAACTTCACCTGGTGGGTGAACCGCAAAGATACCGAGGGCAAGAACGTATTTCAGGGCGGCTTCCTCGGGCTGGATAATATTGGCCTGTTCGACCGCAGCGCACCCCTGCCGACCGGCGGGCATATCGAGCAGAGCGATGGCACAAGCTGGATGGGCATGTTCAGCTTGAATATGCTAACGATTGCGCTTGAGCTGGCCGCCAACGATCGCGTCTACGAGGATATTGCTACCAAGTTCTTCGAGCACTTTCTGTACATCGCCGCCGCAATGAACAATATTGGCAGCGAAGGCATCCCGCTCTGGGATGAGGAAGAGGAATTCTTCTATGATGTGCTGCACCTTGGCCCCGGCCAAAACCTGCCGCTCAAGGTGCGCTCAATGGTTGGTATCATTCCCCTGTTCGCGGTGGCGACTATCGAGCCAGCGCTGCTCACCCAGTTGCCCGAGTTCGCCGAGCGCATGGACTGGTTTCTTGAGCACCGCCCGCACCTAGCTCAGCTCGTATCGCGCTGGCAAGAACCGGGCGCAGGCGAGCGGCGGCTGCTGGCGATCTGCCGTGGGCACCGTATGAAGCGCGTGCTGAAGCGCATGCTCGACACCACCGAATTTTTGTCACCGCACGGGGTGCGCGCACTTTCGCGCATCCACGCCACCCAGCCCTATAGCCTGGATATCGACGGCACACACTACGAGGTGCACTACCAGCCCGCCGAATCAGACAGCGGGCTATTCGGTGGCAATTCGAACTGGCGCGGGCCGATCTGGTTCCCGGTGAACTACCTAATCATCGAGGCATTACAACAGTTTCACCACTACTATAGCGACGATTTTCTGGTGGAATGCCCGACCGGCTCGGGCCAGATGCTGACACTCAACCAGATCGCTGATGAGCTGGCGGGCCGGTTAGCGCGCCTGTTTACGCGCGATGCGGCTGGGCGGCGCGCAGTGTTCGGCGCGAATGAGCTCTTTCAGAACGATACACATTGGCGCGATTACATCCCGTTCTATGAGTATTTCCACGGCGACACCGGCGCGGGCCTGGGCGCAAGCCACCAGACGGGCTGGACCGGGCTGATTGCCAAGCTGTTACAGCAGGAGGGCGAGCAGCGCAGCACGCCGCCCATCGATAAACCGCAGGCTCCGGCGGCAGCCCAGGCAAACGCAGAAGATCTGGCGCAGGCACCCGACAAGCAGCAATAGTATATGAAAGGAGCTTCCCGATGCGATTCCTCACTGAAGTGACATTTACCCAGGCCCCCACACCCGAAATGCTCGCGCTGATACCTGCCGAAACCGCCCACGGACTCAAGCTCGACGCTGCGGGTATGCGCGAACACCTGTTTGTTGCAGCCGACAACTCGCGCGCCTGGCAGGTGCTGCGCGCCGATTCGCTGGCCGAGGCCGAGGCGATCGCCAAGTCGTTCCCGCTCGCGCCCTACCTCGCCATCACAATCACGCCATTAGCCGAACCACAGGGCTAGGCATATCGCCCTGTTCTTGCCAATCTGAGGCTATGCCGTAGGCCCTCTACGCTACAACCACCTACTTGTATAGGCGTTTGGCGTGCAGCTGCTGAAAAGCAGCCACACCAAAAATCACCTACCCCTCGTTCATTTGTATAATACCGTTGCCAACATGGGGGTTATTCTAACAGTAGCCAAGGAGCAAGCGCATTATGAGTGCCACAGCCTACGGCGTCCTATCCTGGCGGCGTGAATTATCGAAGGCAGGGGAAAGCACCGCTACAGAACCACCCGGCGTGAAATCATATATGGATGTGTTAGCCGCGCTGGTGCCGTCGGAAGCACTTACGTTCCACGCGCTGGTACTTGCGCAAAGCTCAACGTCCGAGACGAATACAACTACGGGCGCGGTAGCGACCACTATCACCGATCCCAACGCCATGTGGTGGGCATTCTGGGGCTGCCTGGTACTCAGTATTGTGCTGTATTGCTTCGGGCATGGTGCTGCCGAGTGGGATAACTGGGATTACCTACGGGCACTTATTCCACCGAGCGCCTTCGTTGGGTGGGCGATGTTGCAACGCGGCACCGCCTTCGACGCGGTATTCCCTACAATCGATGCAGGCACGCGCTTCGTGTTTGCGCTGTTTATTGCGATTGTGCTGGGCGGGTTCGCCACCTGGCTTTCCACGAAGGCCGACCAGAAGCAAGGGGCAGGAGGTGGGAATGCAAGCCCGGAGACAGCAGCGCAAGAAGCTTGAGCGTACCAAATACACTTTAAAATGCGGGCGGAGCCTCGTCAGCCTGGCAATCACGCTGCTCCTTGTAGCTGGGTGCAGCGCGCCGCCGAATAACCAAGTGCAGACAACACCTCGCATTCCCACACGAACTCTTGAACCAACACCGGTGCTGCTCGACCCCACCATAAGCGCCGTCGAGGGCTGGACGACCTATCGCTCGGAAGCTGGTGGGTATATGCTGCCGGTGCCGAGCAATTGGACAATTGATGAACTATCTCAAACGCAGGGATGGATTGAATTTGCTGACCCTAGTGGCCGCGCTGGCGGCGATACCCCGACGGTGCACGGTGGGATAAGCCTGCCCGGGCGCTATGCCGCAGAGGCCGGCGGCCAAGCTCTTACCAACGGGCTACCTGATAACCATAGAGAAATTGTGGCAGAACAAGCGCTCAGTACCCCGGCTGGAGCGGGCAAAATCTTCACCCTCAAGCGCGACACCCCGCCGCGCCAGAATGCCATCTGGTACGAGCAGTACGCTGTGATTCCCGGCAACCAGATCTGGTATGTTGTGTGGCTAAAAATACCTGCCGCAGCGGCAGGCACCACTGCGCCCGAGCTTACGACAATGATGGCAAGCTTCCAGCTCATCAATGGAAACAAGCCAACCGAGCACCCTTAAACACAGAACCATCCTCGTGAGAAATAGTTGGTTTTTCGCGTGCGGTGCCTGCCGTAGCCAAACACCGCACGCGAACACGATCGAATCAACCCATCCTGGGAACAATGCCAAGCTGCTGAAGCATCGCTAAGGCATCCCAGCAATCCCACATCTCAATAATTTTTCCATCAGCAACCTTGAATAAGCTCAGCGCCTCGACACTAATCTCTTTCCCGGTTGGTGGAATGCCAGCGAGATTACCATCATGCGTGCCCTGCCCAGTCCAGCGCACCGTCACAGCATTATCCTCGCCGGCGAGCACATCGTGTACAACCCATTGTGCATTGCTCATTGCATTGTAGTAATTCGCTGCCTCCCGGGCCATCGCGTCGGGGCCTTTCCCCCCAGGGCTGATCGATGCTGGCTCGTGATAGACGAAGTCTGCGGCAAAGATTTCGTGGGCCACGCCAGGGTTGCGGCGATTGCACACTTCATCGAAAAAGCGGCGAACCAGGGCTTTGTTGCTATCACTGGACATGAGAGCCTCCTTTTGTACACTACGCTATTCGTACTATGCATGAATGCGTTAGCGTCGGAGGCATTGGATGAGCGCGCCGGGCACCTGATGCGTGGAGTTGCAAACGCCGCCCTTGTGAGGCGGCTTCAGAGTGCAAAAACTACGCTAAACGAACAATTTCCTAACGAATTGCAGCTACTCCGCCACTTGCTTTGGATCAAGCAGTACCCAATTATGCGATACCTCGGGTTCACTACAGAGATTACGATTAAAACAGCAGGGGCGTTTCATCCCTTTGTTGAGCTTATCGAGCGCAACGTCGATATGCTTTTGGCGCGTCTCCGCTGTTTTAACCGCGCGTATCCAGCGAATCCAATCCCAACGGGCAAGTGGGGTAATCTCATCCCATACCACCGCAGCTTTGGGGGAAGTTGCCAAAGCCTTTTTTAAATCTTCAGGAACTTCCGGCTCAATCCATTCTTTGGTTGATTCAAGCGAAACGTGTACCGTGTCGCCTGCCTTTGCGGAAGCAGCGTCACGTAACTCTTGGCCAGGGCTAAACCAGTGGCTCGGTTTTTTATCTCGGCCATATCGTCCATCCGGTTCGAGCAGGGCCTTAAAAGGAACGCCATTGAGCGTCCCTACGACCATGATCATCCCTCTTGAGGGAAGCTGTGCCGAAGCATCCTCAGGTAGTCTGAGAATGACCCATGAGTTGATTGTAAACAGTTTGGCTTCAAAATTGATAGTCGACATAGTTCATTGCTCCTTGATGACTCATATATTTTACCAAGAATCACCCGCGCTTGGCAGCGCGGGCTCGCCCGAAATGCGATTTTCAGGCTTCTCAGTAATGTAACCAAACTAGCAAAAGGCATGGTAGCATAGCGCCCAGCTGAGCAAAGGTAAACCATCGTCGTGTATGTTACCCAGTGAAAGACCAAGGAACTACAGGATCAGCGAAAGGGCCAGATATGACATCATCCTCAATCCTGCGCCACCCATTGGTTAGCTTTGGCCGCGAGGTATGCGGCGACCTGGAGGCGGGGCTACGCCGTGAGTGGTTGGTAACGAACGGGTTAGGCGGCTATGCGGCGGGCACGCTGGCCGGGCCAAATACGCGCCGCTACCATGGCCTGCTAGTGGCGGCGCTCGCACCACCGGTCGAGCGCACGGTGCTGGTGGGCGCAGCAGTCGCGTGGGCCGAGTATGGCGGCGCGCGCTACCCGCTGTTCGCCTTCGAGTACGCCGACGGCACGATCGACCAGCAGGGCTTTGTGCATTGCGAAGCGTTTGCACTTGAGGGCGCGCTGCCGGTGTGGCACTACGCGCTGGCCGATGCGCTACTGGAAAAGCGTGTGTGGATGCCGTATGGCGCAAACACCACCTATATGCGCTACCGGCTGGTACGCGCCAGCGCGCCGCTTGCGCTAGCGATTACGCCGCTGGTGACCTACCGCGATTTCCATACGCTCGCCACGCGCGACAGCTACGAATTCCAGGCGCAGACGCATGCCCAGGGAACAACACTCCGCGCATTCGCGGGCGCGCGCCCGCTGCACATCGTAGCCAGCGGCGGCAGCTTCACACCACAGAACGATTGGTTCGAGCACTTTTTCCACCGCATCGAGCACGAGCGCGGCTTCGACGACACCACATCCGACCTGTTCGCGCCCGGCACCTTCCACGCCACATTACAGCCCGGCGAAACCTGGACGCTAGTGTGCTCGGCGGAAGACCAGCCCGACCTGGATGCTGAACGCGCCCTGGCTACGGCGCAGGCCCGCCAGCACCGCCTGCTACGCCAGGCCCAGGCCGAAGCCAGCGCCCCGGTGGTGCAGCAGCTAGTGCTGGCCGCCGACCAGTTCATTGTCCACCGTAGTGAGCCAGATGCGCCAGAGCCTAGCGCGCCGCCCGCCCAGCCAACCGGAAAAACCGTAATAGCAGGCTACCACTGGTTCAACGATTGGGGCCGCGACACCATGATCGCACTGCCGGGTTTAACCCTGGACACGGGCAGGCCCACCGAGGCGGCGGGGATTCTGCGCACCTTTGCGCGCTACGTGGCCGATGGCCTGCTGCCGAACAACTTCCCCGATAGCGCAGGCGTGATTCCTGGCTACAACACCGTCGACGCAACCTTGTGGTATGTCGAGGCGATACGCGCCTACGCACAAGCCAGCGGCGACGCCGCGCTGGTAGATGAGCTGCTGCCCACCGTGCGCGCTATCGCCGAGCGGCACATCGCGGGCACGCGCTACCATATTCATGCCGACCCGGACGATGGCTTGCTCTACGCGGGCGAGCCAGGCGTGCAGCTCACATGGATGGATGCCAAGATCGGCGAGTGGGTAGTGACGCCGCGTATCGGCAAGCCGGTGGAGATCAACGCGCTGTGGTACAACCTGCTGCGCACGCTGGCAAGCTGGCTGGCGGCGCGCGGCGATGCGGCAGCCGCACGTTATACGGCACTAGCCGAACAGGCACAAACCTCGTTCATGCGGCGCTTTGTGTGCGCTACGCAACCGCACCTGGCCGACGTAGTTGATACACCCAGCGGCGACGACTGGACGCTGCGGCCCAACCAGATCTTCGCGGTGTCGCTGCATCACCCGATTATTGCGGGCGACACCGCGCGCCGGGTAGTCGATTCAACCGCACGCGCCCTGCTTACCAGCTACGGCCTGCGCTCGCTCGACCCCGCCGACCCGGCGTACTGCGGTACCTACATCGGCACGCCCCGGCAGCGCGATAGCGTGTACCATCAGGGGCCAGTCTGGAGCTGGCCAATCGGCGCGTTTGCCGAGGCGCACTTCCGCGTTTATGGTGATGCAGCGGCGGCACTGGCATTCCTGCGCCCGTTCGAGCATCATCTGCGCGATGCCTGCCTGGGCAGCATTTCAGAGATTTTTGAGGGCGATCCACCGCATCTGCCGCGCGGCGCAGTAGCCCAGGCCTGGGGCGTTGCCGAGGTGCTGCGTGTCTGGCGGTTGCTGGCAGGCGAAATAAGGTAGGAAAAGATAAGAGCTAGCCCATTGCGCCCTGATCAACCAACGAGGAGCAACCTTTGCACATTACCGACCTCACACCCGAGCATACCACCCAGATCGAACAGGTGGTCGTGCTGCTCGTCGCCGCCTTCGCGGAACATTGGCCCAATGCCTGGCCCATGCGCGAAGAAGCCCGGGCCGAAGTACACGCATCATTTGCGGCTGGGCGCATCAGCCGCGTGGCGCTGAGCGAGAATGGCGCGGTGCTGGGCTGGATCGGCGGCATTAGCGGGTACGACGGCCTGGTATGGGAGCTACACCCGCTGGCGGTGCAACCCAACCAGCAGCGGCGCGGCATCGGGCGGGCGCTGGTAGCCGACTTGGAAGTGCAGGTGCGCCAGCGCGGCGGCCTGACCCTCACGCTCGGCACCGATGACGAAGACGCCATGACCAGCCTGGGCGGCATCGACCTGTACCCCAATGTGTGGGAGCATATCGCGCGCATTCGTAACCTGCGCGGCCACCCCTACGAGTTCTACCAGCGCTGCGGCTTCGTCATCACCGGCGTGGTACCTGATGCCAACGGCTGGGGCAAACCCGATATTTTGATGGCCAAGCGCGTAGCCACGTAAACCGCGCAGCCATGCTATCATACCCAAATGACGAACTTACCGCCCGCGCCGATGAGCGCGATTGCCGCTGCGTACACGCATGGCGACACCGACACACTTCGCCAGCAGCTCGTAGCGCTGCTGGACCGCCCGGACGCCGCCGCGCAGATACGCGCGCTCGACGCAGCCGGTCTACTCACGCGCATCATTCCCGAGCTAGAGCCAGCGCGCAGCACCGACCAGCCACATATTCACTTCCTACCGGTGCTGCAACACATGTTTGAAACCGTGTCGGCGCTGGCCTGGCTGCTCGCGCAGATTGCTGGTGAGGTCGCGCCGATGTTGCCAGAAGGCATTCGTGCTAACCCCAGCCTGGCCTACCGTAGCACGTACCAGCCGCAGCTTGCCGAGCACTTCGCCGGAAATGTGGGACGCTACCCGCGCGCGGCGCTGTTCAAATTTGCTGCGCTGCTGCACGATATTGCCAAGCCGCAAACCCTGCGCCGCAACCCCGACGGCACGGTAAGCTTTCACGAGCACCAGACGATTGGCGGCGAGGTAGCGGCAGCAATAGCACAGCGGCTGGGCTTCAACACCGAAGAAACGCGCTATATCCGCCTGATTGTGCGCGAACATATGCGGCCCGGCCAGCTGGCGATTCTGCCCGAAATAACGATGCGCGCTGTGCAACGCTTCTTTACTGCCACCGACGACGCCGGGCCAGATGTGCTGCTACACTTGCTGGCCGACCATATGGCTACGCGCGGGCCGCTGCTGAATGTGCGCAGCTGGATCGCTCAGGCGCGCTGGATCGACGCCATGCTCGATACCATCTGGGGCGAGCCGCTTGCGGTTACGCCGCCGCTGGCAAACGGGAACGACCTGATGCGCGAGCTGGGCTTAGCCCCCGGCCCACAGATTGGCGCACTGCTGGCAGCGATCGGGGAAGCCCAGGCCGATGGCGCAATCACCACCCACGAAGAAGCATTGGCATTAGCGCGGCGCATGCTAGCAAAGCGCTAAGCAATTTTTGGTAGAACTTTCGCTTCCTCGCGCAAAACATCACCAAGAATAAAAAAGTACCTTGCTGCCGCAGGGACATAAACCGCTAAGCGAAAGTCCTATTTGGAAAAGTTGCCAAAACCACCAGGACGCCAAGGCATCAGGGTTTGAAGCGCTCATCACAAAGCTTCAGGCAACTCCTGGTGCCTTGGTGTATTGGTGGCATTTTCTTCAAAGAATTTGGGTTCTCGGTTCTCGCCCTACCACACCCGGCGGCGCACGCGTTCGGTATAGTCATCGTACCCAGGGTATTGCTCGCGCAGCCATTGCTCTTCGCGGCGCGCCTTACGGTCGAAGAACAGCGCTAGCAGGCCGCCCAGCAATAACGATGGCGTGCTTGCCCGTAGCAGCGACCAGCCGAATGCGCCAAGCAAAATGCCGCTGTAGATCGGGTGACGCACCACCCCATAGATGCCATCCTGCACCAGATCGCCATCGGCGATTGGGCGCGGGAATGGCGTGAGATTATGCCCCAACGCCTTTGCGCCAGAAGCTGCCATAGCCCCACCAGCAAGGCTTAGCAGCAAACCCACCACACCCAGCGGCGAGCGCACCGGCTCGGGCCACTCGGGTACACCGGGCAGGCGGCGCGGTGCCAGTAGAATGGCCGCAAGCAGCGCAAACTGACCCGCTACCCACACGCCACCACGGTTTTGTTTCGTAGCATTCGATGGCATAGATTCCTCTTCTATTTCAAGGTATGAAATCTAATCGCAGCATAGATATTGCGAGTGTGTGCAATGCGTATTATACTGCACACACCTCTTTCACTATACTTAAACAATCTGGGTAGTCATGCAAGAGTAGTGATAGTGAGCTTCTCGCATTGTTGTGCGTTATAGTCGTGTATGAAATACCAAAGAGCGCCGACATGATTAGCCAGCTTCTTTGAAAACGAGAGCGTTTTGCGCACC
>WBZP01000088.1_pt1 | contig 131971 bp, 115 predicted proteins | sample 5204301 | NCBI WGS metagenome assembly WBZP01 (sample SAMN12412401, study PRJNA552823) | activated sludge metagenome | isolation source: activated sludge from nitrification reactor of wastewater treatment plant... | place: USA: Pennsylvania | collected 2017 | reverse complement strand
AAGTCAGCGATAAAGTCTGAGCAGAGCGCGCGAACGGATTGGGTGGCTTAATTGCATGCACCGAGCGGGAATGCGGGCCATAGTGGCATCAAAGAAACATGCTCGATGGCTGTCCCGCGGCCCAACGGAATGGCGTTCAGTTGCCGCGAGCGCCGCAAAGACTGTCTCAAAAACATCGATCTTGCGCGCGAAGCGGTCAACTGCAACGCCGGGTTGGGCGAGCACGCTTGGTTGCCGACCACGTCGTAATTGCCTCAATCATACCACGTTTCATTTGGTACCGCGCCTGGCTTTGTGCACGCGCAACGAGGCGGGCGCAACGCAGGCGAGCGCCCGCAGCGGTGTTTGTGCCCGCTTCGGTGCGCCGTTCATCAGCCACGGGCGTTCGTTTGCATCGAAGCAGGAGCGGTCCACGCGGCGCGTCGCACAGTCATTTCTTGATGTGCATATGCGCGTATCGCGCCGCGTGGTGCGCGACGGGCATCGTTTGGCCGCAGCGTTTGCTCGTGCCAAACGTGCGTGTCGTGGGAGCGGTGTGTATATATGAAGCGAAATCTGCACATCTCCAAGCGCGTGTGAAGAGGAATCGTGCTCGCACTGGCGAGACAAGCAGCTCGCGGATGATTGCATCTTGCCGGAATCGATGGGTGGACAGTCGCGATTAAAGATCGAGGTCGCCAGAAATGAATTGGCGGTTGCCGGAAACGAATTTGAGTTGTCGAAATAAATAATGAGCCGCCGATACGAGATAACGAGGCTGCCGGAAAGGAATTTGGGCCGCCGATACGAGATAACGAGGTCGCCAGAAAAGAATTTGAGCCGTCGAGAAATGAATTTGAGGTCGCCAGAAAGGAAATAAGGCGCTAAAAAATGAAGCGTGAAGCAGGGCGTTTAGGATTGCAAAGAGGAACGTGCTTGCCCAACGGATTGCGCGTCAGCCGCGCCGCCACGGATAGATCGGGAACGCTATGAGCACATGATAGCACCTGAAATTGCCCCGATCTCACTCGACGCGCAGCGGCGTCGGCTGCACGCGCTTGTTGGGCTGCGCTTGGAAATATAGCTAGGCGGAGTCTATGAATGCATAATATGGTGTATGAGTGCAACAAAATACATTCATACATCAAACCGTTGCGGTATCTGTGCGCTCTTTTGCAGCAGCGCTACTTTATCGGTTTTACAACTGTGATATGGTTCGTGACATCATAGGCGCCGGGAGGGTAGACGGTGTCACCTTCGGTGGCAGGTTGCTGCAGTTCATAGATTACTCGGAGCGTATATTCCCGCGGCGTTGTATCTTTGATTGCAACATTCCAGCTTCGAATAACATAATCACCTATCGTACCATCATAGGTTCCGAAGCTCTTCAGGTCGATTTCCTGGCCATCCAAATAGGCTGTCCACTTCATGTGCGACCAATCACTTTCGAGTGCTTTTGCGCCGATATTGCTCCACCCAATGCCGAGAAATCGCATTGATCCTAGAGAGGTCGCACATTTAAAGTCGTAGACGCCAGGCTTTCTGACCGTATCTCCGCCACAATTCTCTGTCATGGCTCGGGTGACCTGTGTCGGATCGGGGATCGTGATCAGTGTCGCATCGCCGACAGCGTCGCCTGGCTCAATCAGCTTGGAGATCGGTGTTGAGACGACAGCGGCAGTAGCTGAAAGCGGGGAGGCGCTCGACGGCGTTGATGCTGCGGGATAGTTCGTCGCAGCTGATGTGCCACATGCTGCCAGCAAGAGCGTGAGTAAACTCAAGCGTCCAATTCGTACGAACGACAGCATACGTCCTCCTCTATGAGCGCTGGCCGATATCGAGGTGCTGACCACGCCGAATCTATCCAGATACTTTAATGTATTGATGAAGTAGAATTCGGTGCCTAGCTCAGTCTATATGGAGGGAGTGAGGCCGAAGGGATGGAAGAAGCTACATTGTGTAAAGATTTCACAACCCCACGCGCCACAATGGTGAAAGAGCGGAAGATGCCATAGTGGGTGAGGCTGAATGAGCGCAGCCCAACGGATTGCGCATCAGCCGCCGCAAGCGCGCCGCACCAGAAAGCATCAAAATGCCAACGATCGCGCGCGAAGCGGTCGGCTGGATGCGCGTGTTGGGCGACCGGCATATTTGGCAGAGTAACATAATATTCAGAATGCGCCTCACGACACAAGTCGTTTTCCTAAATCACGGTGCTAAAAGGATATTTGATAGCCAAGTACGGGTTCTTTTTGCAGTCATTGCCATAATGCATGCATCTTGGAAACTTTTCCAATCGTCCGTGGTGAAATTAAGAATCTCATCGTGCCAGAGGCCGAGATTGATACAAGCAAAATCCTGAAACTGAAAGGTTATACGCTCCTCCTTCTCGGGAAGCCGGTTAATGATAGGAGTATTTTGTTCAAAAATCATATGGCAATCATAGACTGGTTCTCCTCCATTATCTTTATAAGCCGGCGTACGAAAGAGAAGGTAATTCATTATGTTTACACTGATATAACGACCCTGCCCTCGAAGCGCAATACAGAAAGCAGGATTTTGCTGGACGACCTGAGGAATATTGTTCAAAACAAGTGATGTAGAATGGATAAGCTTCAATTCCTGGCTCGCCCCGAATCGGTTTTCCGTGCTTATGGATTGCAAAGCTTTTATGGGCGTGTACATGAAGTACTCCTACTGCATTACCTCGTATTGTTACACAGACTTAATTAGGGCACGTGATTGCCGAACGGACTGGAAAGGTCGCCCAACGGGTTGCGCGTTAGCGGCGCCGCCACCGATAGATGGTAAGCACAGTGGTGTAGATACCGACGCTGAAAAACGGACGATCTCGGTCGACGCGCAGCGGCGTCCGCTGCACGCGCGTGTTGGGCCGTCACGTGACGCAAGGTAAGAAAGCGGTTACTTACTGACGAAGAAGTGTTTGTTTATTGCGTCGAATTGCCCATATGCTGCCATAGAGAAAACCGCCTGTTATCGCTCCAACAACGGGAAATATTCTGAGTGTATGGTCGTATGCAGAGTGAACTGACTGCCAGTACCATACCGATTGATCAGCGCCTAGTGCAAATAGGTAATCGCCATATCCATCTGCATACACTACTCGCCCTGCCACGCAATCGCGCACGTGATTTGGAGGCGCAGTGGTGATGGAGAAAGCCGGTCCGATGTGGGAGCACGGCTTGATATGCGTGATTTCTGAACGTGCTGGTGGAAGCGAAGACGTGACGCGAAACCAACATGGTGGTTTCCAAGCCGTACAGCCGTAGATTGTGCCATCAGCTGCTTGAACATAGAGGGTCAATTCGTCAGTACGGATCAGCGTGGAAAGCGAAACGGGAGCTGGATCAATACGAGACCAGTGAGTAAAGTAGCCTTGGGAATGTATCCACCCAACAAATTGGCCAAACAGAAGACCAAAAAGTATCACGACGAGAGCACGACGCATAGAGATATTCCTGTTTTGGCTGGTAAGCGGGCAAATACGTGATTACGAAAAGATGCGGTGTTCAATCTGAGAAAAGGCTGTCGATGCCGGCCCAACACCAAGTAGACGAATCTGTTTCGTCTATTATCCCACAGTGGGGGATGAGGCGCAACCGATTCGCCGAATTGCCGAATCGGGATGGTTTGCGAATCAGATTCGCCTAAAATCCTCCTGGTAGGGCGAAAGACGAATCGGATTCGTCTAAAACGCCACTGGGAGGATGGAACACGAATCAGCTATCCAATCATAGTACTCCGCGCAACACCGAACGTTCGTGTCAATCCGCGCAAGCTACTGCGCTCTTCCTAGGCTCGGAGGATGGTTTCTCGCTGGTGTTCTGAATAGGCGTTCGTACCGGGATTTTCGCGGCTTTGCCGTCGGCACGATCGACAGAAATACTTTTGCTTGCCGTTTGGCACGATGCCGTATTTTGTACGGTTTGGACTGCCGCAATGGCGACAAGTGCGTGTGAGGCCGACAATATGCCTCGCCATTCGAGAAATGACCACTACCCCCGTTTGCTTAAGGGCTGCAAGAATGATGTTCGTCATTTTGTGCGGGTCTTTCAGGGGCATACTGCCGAAGCCGATGAAAACCGGTGGGGTTCCGGCTGCCAGAAATGCCTGTAATTCAGCAGGGGGGGCCAGTGCGTATGTTCTGGAACCCAATCGCCGGTTGTGTGGATGTGCTCATTCCAATCGGCTGGGCGGGGAATGATGTGATTGCTAAACTCATTGAGTATTGGTATTTGCTGCGTCCCGAGGCGATCCGAATAGCCGGTAAGCGGCAGCGGCGATAATGATAAAGTTTGCATCCGCCAGTGGTTAATCACACGCCGAAACATCAGCCAGACCAGGCGTTCGGCCACGCGGTAGGTAGCTCGGTTGTAGGCCGGGAAGCAGGGCTTCGGAACCCCCACGAGTGGGAAGGCCTGCGTTCGCGCCATATGTTTTGGCGAGGTCGAAGCTGTAAAGGCCCAATGGATAGGATGGAAATCGAGCTGCTGCTCCCCGACCAGCGCCGCAAAGCGTTCAAAGGTAATAAAGCGCACGCGATACATAGCGGCGTTCAAGCCATTGCCCAGCACGGCGTGAATGCTTGAATATCACCGCGCCACCTGAGTGCAAGAATTGCGATGTGTATACGCGCTCGGTGAATATGCAGCGCCTAACGGCCTGCACTACGGGTGCACCGCTCAGGCGCGGCTGCAGATCGTTAAGCTGGCTGGCTACGCGTCTGCGACCGGACGAGCCAGTACAGCGCCAGCACGAGTACCAGCCAAACGCCCGACCTGAACGCCATGGCCATAATACTCTCGGTGGCGACCCCTGTGCTGGTTGTATAAACGATGACCACCGCAACGAACACAACCAGATTGATCAAAAGAATGCCTAGGGCAGAATTCAAGCCGCGGGAACGGCTGCGCCAGGCGACAAGACCCGCTGCAATATAGGCAAACCCCATCAGCGTATTGAACATGAGCAGTGGTTGGAAGACCTCGTAGCCGGGACTCGTTCCCATCAGCACACGTGTACCGGCGGCAACGGTCGCAAGCCCGAAGATAATCGCAACCAGGGCGATTACGCGCTGAACTGTTTGTTGCATACAATCCCCTCAATCATAAGGTAATAAAGGAAGCGGGCGCTATTGGCGCTCTGTGCGTGCCAATCGGGGCAACAGGCGGTCGATGCCCCAGCCCAACAGCTGCAATAGCAGTGCTGCAGGCCCCATCATACCCGGCCCCAGCAGCGCGGCCTGGCGTAGCTCGTGCGCCATGAGCGCCTGCTCGCGCGCGGTGGTGCGATACAGCCAGAGCGCCAGCGGCAGATTCAATCCAAGCCCGGTGATCGTACCAGGCGAATAATCGCGCAGCAGCACCGTTTGCGCCAGGTGCGTGCCACCATTGGCAGCCATCAGCGCAGACAGGGCTAATGCCGCCTGGCGATACCGGCGATTATGCGGGTGGCGAATGGCCGCGTACACCAGCGGGAACGGCAGTACGGTGGCGAGCGCCACCGCAATTCCTACCGGACGCCGCCGGATTGGAATGCCATGCCGCTGTGCAAAGGCGACGATACGCGGGTATTCTTCTATATTGTGGATGAGAATAGCTAGCGGAATCATCCACAACCGGGCGAGCGATGACTGGGGTGCCGTCCCGGCGGAGTCAGTGGGCATGGCGTCTCACTCCATCATATGCTGGCACCAGGGTGCGCGTGCACGTTCGCCGCACGCGCTGCGCACAGGAGCAGGCACCTACGCCAGGGCCGAACGGCGGATTTCTGCTATACTATCGGCAAAAGCCGCGCTGCTCACCCTGGCTGTGCGCTACGGGCGGGCGCGCGAACATCGCTGTGATGCTGCGCCTATTGTAGCACTGCCAGGTGCGTTGGCAACTCGCTCCGCTCGGCGCGCCAGGAGCCGCGTATGACCGCCCCCGACCCACCCGAACCGCTGCTTGAACGGCTGGCGCTGCACCGCCGCGCGCTATAGCGGCGAAGCGGCGGCCCCACCCGACATCACGCATACCCTGGCCGATGCGCACGCGGCGATTGTGCGCCTGAAGGCCGCGCTGCGGACGCAGAGCGTGGCGGTTGATGGGTGTATTCGGCGACACCGCGCCGCCGCCGGGTGCCGCGCTGGCGGCACTGCTGCCGCCGATCCCCGCGCTGGATCCAGCCGCCGCCGCGGCGGCATTTGCCCAGCTACCCGTTACTGCCGTGCCCGGCCCGGCGCGCACGCTGCCGCCCGGCTCGCGCAAGCCCTACACGCCGAACGCGCTATTTACCGGGCGCGATACCGAGCTGTGCACGGTGGCGGCGGCGCTGGCGGCGGGCGATGCGAATGTGCTCAGTACCGGCATTGGCGGCGTGGGCAAAACCAGCCTGGCAATTGAGGCCGCCTGGCGCTATGCGCCGCACTTCCTGGGCGGGGTGTTCTGGGTGAACTGTGCCGACCCGCTGAATATTCCCGGCGAAATTGCCCAGTGCGGCGGCGCGGATGGTATGCGCCTGGCGGGCATCGGCAGCCTGAGCCTGGATGATCAGGTGCGGCTGGTGCGGGCCGAGTGGGCGCGCGATCTGCCGCGCCTGCTGATCTTCGATAATTGCGAAGACCCGGCGCTCTTTCAGCAATACCGTCCGCTGGGCGGCGCTACGCCGCCGCCGCGCTGGATGATACCGCCGCGCAGGGCGCGCTGGAAGACGCGATTGCCGACTGGGCATCTGCGCTGAATAGCGCGGGCTACCCGCTACAATGGGGACCAATGCATGCGGCGCACCTGCGCCATGCCACCGCGTGCGCGCACCGCCGCGCTGCTGCGTAACGAGCTGGGCTATCTGCTGGATAGCATGGGCGACTCTGCGGCGGCGCGCCCGTATTATGAGCGCGCGCTGGCGCTCCGTGAGCAGGTGCTGGGGGCCAGACCATCCCGACACGGCACGCAGCTTGAACAACCTGGGCTATCTGCTGCGTGCTCAGGGCGACTCTGCGGCGGCGCGCCCGTATTATGAGCGCGCGCTGGCGCTCCGTGAGCAGGTGCTGGGGCCAAACCACCCCAATACGCGCAGCTCGCGCGCCAGCCTGGCGGCCATTGAGGAACGACTGGCAGCCGAACAGTAATTGGTAGAGCTTGCGCTTCCACACCATACAGCAGCATCTCCCGCAGGCATAGCATCAGCCAGCAAAAACTGCATGTAAAAAATACTTGACATCTGCCAATGAGTGTGCTATCGTATGAATGTAAGGTATTTTTTACATAAAGTCTGGTTTAGCAGACAATTAAAGGAGATCAGGAGATGAACACCTCGTTCCAGGAAAAGAGTCTGTGGGTTATGTTTGTCGGGCTGCTCGCCGCCTTTGGCTTCTATTTCGCTACGGCGCTGCCCGGCCGCGCGGCCAATGTTATGCCCCAGCAGGTCGTGCTCTTTGTGCTCGCCGTCGTCTTCCTCGTCATTACCCAGGTAGTTGGGCAGGCGATTATTGCCAGCCTCGATCGCAACCACCGCACCGACGAGCGCGACCAGCTCATTGCGCTCAAAGGCGCGCGTAGCGGGTCGTATGTGCTTGCGGTTGGCGTTTTCGTCGCGCTGTGCACCGCCCTGGTTACCGCGGGCAACTTTGCCTTCACCCACGTGCTGCTCGGCTTCTGGGTGGCAGCCCAGCTCGTAGAAATTGGCTGGCAGCTCTTTTTGTATCGACGGGGGGCCTAACCTATGGGCAAGGGCGCTGGTGAAATAACAAATACGATTCGCGCCCTGCGGTTCCATCATAGCGAGATGACCCAGCAGGAGCTTGCGGAGCGGGTTGGAGTGACACGCCAGACGATTAACGCGATTGAAGGCAACAAATATTCGCCCTCGCTCGAAGTGGCGTTCCGCATCGCGCGAGTGTTCAATGTGCCGCTAGAGCAGGTATTTCAGTACCAGGAGGGGTAATAGTAGGACTTTCGCTTACGCAAGAGATTCTTTATATTCTTGGTGATGTTTTGCGCTCCGCGCAAAACATCACCAAGAACAAAGAAAAAAGTACCGTGCTGCTGCAGCCACATAAACCAGTAAGCGAAAGTCCTAAAGCGAGGCGCGTATCATACCAAATCCGGTTGAATACGCGTAGAGCAGGCACAAACGCATGACGCACGACAAAGCCAAATACTACGTGTGTCGTACGTCATACCACGAGCGAATTTGGTAGAACATCGTGCGCGCGGATGCTGAGCGCAGTGCAGCACAGCTTTGATTTTCGCGCAACGCAAACAAACCGCAGCTACTGGCGAAATACCTGCGCGCACATCCTACCTGTGCTACCCGCAATTATGGGAACGCGATCGCAAGCTCGGGATTAAGCCCCACATGCTCGGCATGAAAAGCCAGCGCCGCCTTCAGCGATGCAATTTTCCCGCCCGCCGTCAAGTCGCTAAAGGTGCGCGCAATCTGCGGTGCCTTACCCTCGTAGATGCGCACAAACCACCCATGGGTGCCGCCGTGGACGCGGTTGTTCAGCATTTTGGTGGGCTGGTCAACGCGCGTAATTCCCTTAAGCCGGCCCATGTGCGCGGCGATGGTGCTTTTCGAAACCCACTGCATCTCGTTGTGAATCGCGATTTGAACGTGTGTCCAGATGCCATCTTGCCGGAGGCGTACATCTAGCACAACGCCAACGATCTGCTCAAGTGGGGTTCCGGTTGCGGCGCGCAGGCGCACCACATCGCCAATGCGGGGGGGGATGTTGAGCGGGCGAGGTTTGCCGCTCAGGTAGATCTTCGCGGGCCGACCGACCCACGAGTAACGATCGTCGGCTACCCGGGCGCGAATGGCGGGTGCCGATGCCCACTGCTGGGCGACCTCTGTTGGTACTTTGCGAAATGTTGGCATAACTTTACCACATCATGGTGTTGTGCGTGCTTGGGGCACGCAAGCGACCGTCAAACAGGGACAAGCCGAACAAAAATTATAGCCGACGTGGCTATCATCGAGGTAGCATGGCTACAGCCCCTATTGTAACATATCATTTGCAATTTGAAATGGTCTTTTAGTCCTGTTCGGAAGAAGTATTTCGACTAAATGCTTGCTCAATCGCCCTGCCCGGCGCTTGCGTCGCCAAACTTTACCAGAAAAATGCCAGGAGGGGGAAAAGCCACCTCCTGGCATGGGCCGATTACTAGCGATGCTAGCGACCGCGTTGAAATCGCACACGTAGGCGCTGCCCAAAATGTTGGGCTGCGCTGGTCGCTTCAGCACCAGCCTTACGCGATTTTTCGAGGGTTTCGCTGGCCTTGTTCCCCACCTCAGCGCTCATCTCGCGCGTGCGGTTCCAGGCTTGTTCGGTCTGCTCGTAGCCTGCGCGCAGCCGAGCCGGGCCATGCTTGCGCACCTGCCTGGCTGCCTTTTCGGCGCGCCCCGCACGCTCGGCAACTATGCCCGGCGCTTGCTTCCGCACCGTTCGCGCGGCCTGCTCTACGCGCTCGGCACCGTCGGCGAGCATGCCCGGGCCTTGCTTACGAATTGCCCGGCCCCATTGTTCGATCCGCGCGCCGCCCCGCTCGATTGCGGTTGGGCCTTGCTTCCGCACCGTTCGCGCGGCCTGCTCTACGCGGGCGGCGCTCCGCTCCACGATCGAAGGTGCTTGCTTCCGCACCGTTCGCGCGGCCTGCTCGGCCCGGGTGGCTGCATGAGCAAGCGACGCCTCGGCTCGCTCGATACGAGTGGGTGGGCGGCGAGTCCGGAATGCGAGCCATACCCCAGTAGCAGCGGCGAGAATAACGCTCAGACCGCCTGCAAATACTAGTATCGTGTCTCGATCCGGCATGGTCAGGTTCCGCTCAAACCGGGGTGCATTCACGTCGAAGTTGCTCATATGCTCCTCCAATAATTCGTTCTTACCAAAATATACGCAGTTGCGCGATGTCATACTTGTCTGCCTGCTGTAGGCATATACATAATAAATGAACATTCTAAAATTGTATTGCAATCTTCGTGCCAGGCTAGCTTGTGGTAACGCTGGCGGAACTGTTTCCTCAGGCAGTGACACAGTAGACAGTTTCACGAGCGTGATAGTATTGCGGCATAGGCTCGGAGTTTTTGGGGCGATTAGTACATAGAACTAGTGGCCCTGTTCTTGCTACGTTACAGCTCATTATTGCGTTGGCGCGAAGTAATGATAACACGTTACAGCCCCGCGCGATTATGTTCAATAATTACTGGTGTTTACCTTCAGCAGCGTAGTACTTTTTGCCGCTGATGGTGTGGTGGTATGAACTACTCTATCGAACCACTACCCTTGGCGAAGTACCCAATCTTCGTTGTAGACAAACCCAAGAACGACGTGTGACTGCTGTGTCCGTCGTGTTATAAAACATATTATTGCTGAGTAAAGACAATGGCATGGATTTTAGTCGTAGATGATGAGTATGTGCTCGTTGAAATGATTGCTTCGTTGATTGAGGATCTGGGCTTGCAGACCTTGACGGCCGCTAATGGCGATGAAGCACTGCACTACTTGCTCAATAGTGCGCAGCAGCCCGCACTGGTGATATCGGATGTGATGATGCCAGGAATGAATGGTATAGAGCTTACCGATAAAGTAAAACAGCATCCCGGGTTAAGCAAGGTGCCGGTGATTTTGATGAGCGCGGCGGGCAAGCCGCTGCTGCCAAATATTGCAGATGCCTTTATCCACAAGCCATTTGATATGGATGCATTTACCGAGCTTATCAGGCAGTATGCAACAGCAGCGTAGAGTAGGGCTAAATCCGGTTTATGGCTTGTGGTATGGTGTGGGTTTGGGGGCAGCGGCGCTACCCCGGATTGTTTTTCTGATGCACTTCCTGGCTTCGGAGCACCTATTAGGAAACATTCGTCATTAACACGAGTTACGCGATCGTCCGCGTTTGAGGAATAGTGCCAGCGGCGGCAGGTACCGAACTGTTTTTTTTGGTGTTCTGCGGTTGGCGTTTCGCGCCAACCGCAGAACACCAGGATACAAACGTACCGCGCTGCCGCAGGCGAAAAACGCTCACCGCGTAACGTGTGTCATCAATGCAAGCGAGAGCCGGTAGAAGCACGCCTCTGCGAACATATTACCCGGCGCAATAGTGCCTTGCCCTCAGTTTCTACCCCAGTTAGCGCCGCTCATAGTTGGGCGCTTCTTTGGTGATGGTTACATCATGCGGGTGGCTTTCGACTAGCCCTGCCATTGAGATGCGGATAAAGCGGGCAGTACGGCGTAGCGCGTCGATATCTTTTGAGCCAACATAGCCCATCCCCGAGCGCAACCCCCCAACCAGCTGAAAGATGGTATCGCTTAAGGGGCCTTTGAATGGCACCATGCCCTCAATGCCCTCGGCTACCAATTTTTTGCCTACTCCAGCGCTCTGGAAATAACGGTCGCCGCTGCCGCGCTGCATTGCACCAATCGAACCCATACCCCGGTAGGTCTTGTAGCTGCGACCTTCGTAGAGAATCGTTTCGCCGGGACTTTCTTCAGTGCCTGCGAATAACGAGCCGATCATGACCGAATGGGCGCCCGCTGCCAGCGCCTTGGCAATATCGCCACTATACTTAATCCCGCCATCGGCAATAATGGGCACGCCAAACCGTTCGGCAACCCGCGCGCAATCGCTAATTGCGGTGATCTGTGGCATGCCCGCGCCAGAGACGACGCGGGTGGTGCAGATGCTGCCAGGGCCTTGCCCAACCTTCACCGCATCGATGCCACGCTCGCACAGGGCGGCGGTGGCGGCACCAGTAGATACATTACCCGCCACCAACTGTACATCGGCGAAGGCTTCGCGTACACGCAGCACCGCATCGAGCACGCCCTGCGAGTGGCCGTGCGCCGTGTCGATCACCAGAACATCGGTGCCGAGCTTCACCAGCGTAGCGGCCCGCTCAAGGAAATCGCCGGAAGCACCTATGGCTGCCCCGACGCGCAAACGCCCGTGCTCATCTTTGCAGGCATTTGGGTGCTCGATCTGCTTCATAATGTCTTTGACGGTGATCATGCCCGAAAGCTTGCCCCGTCGGTCGACTACCAGCAGCTTTTCGATCCGATGCTTGTGCAGAATTTCTTTAGCTTGCTCAAGCGTCGTGCCTTCAGGCACTGTTACCAGGTTCTGCGCCGTCATCAGCTCGTGAATTGGGCGGCTGCGTTCGGTTTCGAAGCGAAGATCGCGGTTGGTGAGAATACCCACCAGCTCACGGTCGGCGGTAGTGATGGGAATGCCCGAAATGCGATATTCGGCCATCAAGTCGAGCGCATCGCCCACGGTTTTGTCCGGGCCCATGGTAATCGGGTCGGTGATCATGCCGCTTTCAGAGCGCTTGACTTTGCGTACCATATCGGCCTGTTCCTCAAGCGTCACATTTTTGTGAATGAAGCCAATCCCACCCTCACGCGCAAGTGCAATTGCCAGCCGGTGCTCGGTGACGGTATCCATTGCCGAGCTGGTGATTGGGATGTTCATGCGGATGGTGCGGGTGAGCTGTGTACTTACATCGGCCTGCGCAGGCAGCACCTGTGATTCGGCTGGTACCAGCAGCACATCATCAAAGGTAAGCCCATCGCGGGCGTATTTGTCGTCCCAGTCAATGGTCATTGTCGAACTCCTTTATGCACTGATTTTGCTCCTGCCAGCTTGTACTGGCGGCGCATAGGTAATAAAAAGCCCTCCACGCACAGAGGCGCAGAGGGCAGCGGTGGCAACTGCCGATGAAATACATTTACGTGGGTGGCGAAACAGCAGGCGCATAGCTCCAAATGGTGACGTACATATTTGTGTACTATACGCCGCCTGGTTCGATTCGTCAACCAGTGCGACGGGCTATTTTAGCCGTTCGGCGAGTGCAATATATTGGTTCATCGCCTGTTCGCGGGTAGTGCCTTTGAGCTTGGCCCACGCATCGTATTTGGCCTGGCCTACCATATCGAACATACCAGGCCGTTTCCCGGTAGCATCGCCGGTAGTAGCCTGCTTATACAGCGCATAAATTTGCAGGAGCGTATTGTTATCGGGGCGCTTGGGGAGATTCTGAATGGCTGTGGCAGCCGCTTCAAATTGAGCTTTCAGGTCACTCATAGGGCTTCCTTTCATTATGCTATGCTTCTACCAGGCACTCGGTGATGCAAGTGTCAGGTTCGCTGGCTGGGCAAGTGGTCGATCGATGGCGGCAGCGATACGTTCGACCTGGGCCATCATCGCCGCGAAGCTGGGTGGGGTGAGTGCCTGCTCGCCATCGCAGGCGGCGAAGGCGGGCGCGTGATGCACCTCGACGATCAGACCATCGGCACCGGCAGCTACTGCCGCGCGCGCGAGCGGCACTACCCGGTCGGCCCGCCCGCTGGCGTGCGATGGATCGACGATGATGGGCAAATGCGAAAGCTGCTTGATCAGCGGCACGGCATGCAGATCGAGGGTGAAGCGTGCGCTATCGTCGAAGGTGCGAATGCCGCGTTCGCATAGCACAACGTTCGGGTTTCCCTCGGACATAATGTATTCGGCGGCCAGCAGCAAATCTTTGACGGTGGCCGCAAAGCCGCGCTTGAGCAGCACGGGGCGCCCGCTGCGCCCCACCGCCTTGAGCAGCGGGTAGTTTTGCATATTGCGCGCGCCAATTTGCAGCATATCGGCGCAGGAAAGCACCATCGGTAGCGTTTCAGCGTCCATAATTTCGGTCACCACCGGCAGGCCAGTGGCGTCGCGCGCTTCGGCGAGCAAACGCAGCCCTTCGAACCCAAGCCCCTGGAAGGCGTAGGGCGATGTTCGGGGTTTATATGCTCCACCGCGTAGCATAACGGCACCGGCATCTTTTACGGCGTGTGCTACTGCCAGTACTTGTTCGCGGCTTTCAACGGTACATGGCCCGGCAATGATTGCGACAGCTGCGCCGCCAAGGGTTGCGGGCTGGGCTGCACCCAGCTCTGATCCAATCTGCACCAGTGTGTCGGCCTCGCGAAATTCGCGCGAGACAAGCTTGTAGGGGGCGGTGACGCTAATCAGCTCGCGCACGCCAGGGAGCCGTTCGATACGATCGGCATCGCCAATTAGGCCGTTGTTGCCGGTGATACCAATTGCCGTGCGGGTTGGGCCAGGCATTGCATGGGCAGTATAGCCCAGTTCGGCTACAGCGCGGCACACCTGGTCGATCTGTTCGGCAGTGGCGTGAGCTTCCATCACAATGAGCATATACACGATCCTTACTCGGCAGTGGTTCGGGCTGGGCGGCAACAGTTCCAATTGCGGCGCAGTGTAACACCGGGCCTGGGCATGGTCAAGCCGCCGAATAGAAGGTTACTGACTGTAGGCAATTGTTGCCTGTGATATGGCTTTTAGCGGTGGGTATTGCGATGCCTGCCGACCTATGATACGATAGTCGTACTATCCTTAAAGGAGCGCTCGCTGTGCAACTTGAAGGCACTCTTGCCACATTCCCGCTCCGTGAGTTGATCGAGATGGTGATTTACAGCTCGGTCACCGGCGTATTAGAAGTACAAAGCGGTAGCGATATCGGCCAGATTTATTTTCGCGATGGCCGCCCCTACCATGCTGTAGCGGGCGAACATAGCGGTATTATGGCGATTAGCGCAATGTTTGAGCTGCAGGATGCGCCTTTTCGCTTTGTATCCGAGCGCGTTTCGGTGGAAACAACCCTGTGGATGGATCCCTGGGATATGCTTGAGCAGGCGCAGGAACAGGCGCGCCAGTGGCAGTATGTGCGTCGGTTCATTCCTTCAATCGAGCATGTCCCGCACCTGATTGGGACGTTAGCGCAGAGCCAGGTGCAAATTCCCGAAACGAGCTGGCCGGTGCTGGCGATGATCGATGGGCATCGCCCAATCACTGAAATTTCCCGGCAGCTTAACCTGGTACTGTTAGATACTTGCCTGGCGCTCGCCCCCATGATCGAGCAAAAGTTAGTAGTGATTGGCCCACCGCGCCCGATTGTTGCGCAGGCAACGCCCAATTCTTCCCTCGCGGCGGATGCAGCCGCTACCGAAGCAGGCGGTTTCCTCGAACGTTTGCTGGCCGATGCGCAGGCGCAGGAACAGCAACGCCCAGACCTTACCGATGAGCGCGCACAAGAGCGCAAGCAAGTGTATCGCTACGTCGACGATCGCCGCTAGCGCCAGGGCTGTGTTTTCGGCACAGCGCTGCCTGGTGCTGGTTGCCGTTTGTTGTGCGGCGGTAGCCTGGCTGGCTGGCCCGCTCGGGCGTATGCTCGTGGCGCTGCCGCTATTATTGTTTGGGCCGGGCTTTCTGCTCGAACGAACGCTGCGGCCAATCGCGCATCCTTCCCCATATTTGCTACCCCCCTTCTGGCTTGGCCTGAGCCTGAGTGCGATTGCGCTGCTGTACCAGTGGATTACCGCGATTGGCCTTTCCCTCACGAATCCAGTGCTTACATTGCTCGTATTGGGCTGCGGGCTAGGGGTGATTGTGCAGCTATGGCATGCTGGTGCAACGGCCAGTGTGCGGCTGCGTCTCGACCCATGGATGCTGGCGCTGATGGCGGTGTTGGCGCTGACGATTTGGACGCGCGTTGAAGAAGTGCGCGCATTAGTGCTGCCCAATTGGGTCGATTCGGTGCACCACGCGCTGATGATCCGCGTGGCAGCTGAGCGCGGCCAGGCGCCGCTCGATCTACGCCCCTACCTACCAATTACCGAGCTGCCCTATCACTGGGGCTACCATGTTTTTGTTGCTACGCTGTTGCGCCTGGCGGGCAGTAGCCTGCCGCAGACGATGCTGTGGAGCGGCCAGGCGCTGAATGTGCTGCACGTTCTCACGGTAGCGGGCCTGGCGGTGTATTTATGGCGGCGACCAATGGCTGGTATCGCGGCGGCGATTACCGTCGGGCTTATTTCGATTATGCCCGCATATTATGTGAGCTGGGGTCGCTATACCCAGCTCACTGGCCTACTGCTGGTCGCACCAATTGCAATAGCCTGGCTTGAGCTGTTACGCGCGCCGCACTGGCGGCTGGTGACGACATTGGCGCTGCTGCTCGCCGGGCTGAGCCTGATTCATTTCATTGTGCTGCTATATGCGCTGATGTTTTTGGCGGCGAGCGGCGGCATATGGCTTGTGCGCGGCGAGCGCGTGGGCTGGGCGAGTATTCGGGCGGCAGGTAGCAGCGCCGGGCTTGCGCTCCTGATCACAGCGCCGTGGCTGCTGGTACTGGTGCGGCGCAAGCTGTTGCCCAACACCGATGCGTCGGCGCTGCCGCTGCTTGGTGGCGGTACGTTCAACGCGCTTGATCTGAACCTGCTGTGGGCCGGGCAGAATCGTTTGCTGATTGCCCTGGCCTTAACGGTGGCGCTGTGGGCGATCTGGCGTAGGCGCGCGGTGGCAGCCATGCTTTTGGGGTGGCTAGGGCTGCTGATTATGAGCGCAAACCCGTGGATGGTGCTGTACTTGCTGCCCGCCGCCGGTGGCGCGCTGGCCCTGAGCCTGGTGCAGCGGCGGCGCTGGGGGTGGGCGGCGGCGAGTGCGAGTTTGCTGTTGCTGAACCCGGCATTTGTCAAGCTGCCATATCTTTCGCTGCTAACGAACGAAGCGGTGGTCATTAGCTTATTTCTGCCGCTGGGCTTGCTGATTGGTGGCGGGGCTGCCTGGCTGTGGGATGCACTTGCGCCGCGCCCGGTTTGGGGGCGCATACTGGCGGCGCTGGCGCTAGCGGCACTGGCGGGCTGGGGCGGCTGGAAGCTACGCGATGTGGTGAATCCAAGAACGGTGCTGGCCCGCCCTGGCGATGTTTCGGCCATCGAGTGGGTAGCCACACACACAGCGCCCGATGCGCGCTTCCTGGTGAATACCGCTGGCTGGCTGCGTACCGGGCGCGGCAGCGATGGCGGCTGGTGGATCTTACCGCTGACCGGGCGCTGGGTCAGCGCGCCGCCGGTGATCTACGATTATGCCGCGCCGGCGTATGTGCAGGCCGTGCGCGCCCGCAACGCGATTGTGAGCGGGTTTAAGCCGGGCCGCGAGCAGCAGCTGTACGACATGATCGACCGTGAGCAGATTACCTATGTCTACCTGAGCAGCGCCGATGGCCCACTCACACCGTCGGTGTTTCCGGCAGCGGCGGGCTTTGAGCAAGTGTACGCGCGTGACGGCGTGAGCATTTTTGCTGTGCATCGTGGCGGGCGGTAGCGCAGTGCGCTCGCGCTATGTTCTATCTCCAGCGCCTGGTTGAATGCAGAGATTTCCGCAAGGCGATATGAGCTATGCTATACTTGCGGCTGTTCGCCTTGCGCCGCCCGGCGCGCTACCGGAGGAGTGCCATGACTGTTGAGGATGTGATTGCTGCCGACCAGGAGTATATCCTGCAAACATATCAGCGCCCAGATTTTGTGCTTGAGCGCGGCGAGGGCTGCTATCTGTTCGACACAACCGGCCAGCGCTACCTCGATTTTGTGGCGGGTATTGCGGTAAATGCGCTAGGTTATGGCGACCCGGATGTGACACGCGCGATGACTACCTATGCCAACGGTTTGATTCATACCTCGAATTTATTCTACACGCGCCCGGCGACCGAGCTGGCGCAGCGCCTGGTACAGCACTCGTTTGCCGACCGGGTATTTTTTGGGAATAGCGGCGCGGAGGCGATTGAGGGCGCGATTAAGTTTGCGCGAAAGGTGGCGCGCGAACAGGGCCACGACGATAAAACCACGATTGTGGCATTTAGCGGCTCGTTCCATGGCCGCACCATGGGCGCGGTAGCGGCTACTCACCGCGAGAAGTATCGCCAGCCGTTTATGCCGGTGATGCCTGGCGTGCGCTTCGCCCCATTCAACGATCTGGCTGCCGCCGAGGCTGCGATTACCGATGATGTATGTGCGGTGCTGGTCGAGCCAGTGCAAGGCGAAGGTGGGCTAAGCACGGCCACGCCCGAGTTTTTGCGCGGGCTGCGGGCGCGTTGCGATGCGGTTGGCGCGCTGCTGATCTTCGACGAAATCCAGTGCGGGATGGGCCGCACCGGCACGCTCTGGGCGCACGAATTCTACGGCGTTACACCCGATATGATGACGGTCGCGAAACCGCTTGGTGGCGGCCTGCCAATTGGCGCAATTCTTATGACTCAGGCGGTGGCGGATGCCATTCACGCTGGCGAGCACGGCACCACCTTCGGTGGCGGGCCGTTTGTCGCCACCATCGCCGGGGTGGTATTCGATAAGATTGCCGACCCAGCGTTTCTGGCGCATGTGCGCGATGTAAGCGATTACCTCGACGAGGCGCTGCACGATTTTGCCAGCAGCCACCCGCAGGTGCGCGAGCTGCGTGGGCGCGGCCTGATGCGCGGCATCCAGATCGAGGGTTCGGCGGCGGTGCTGCGCGAGGTGGCCCACAGCGCGGGCCTGATGGTAGCGACAGCAGGCGATGACGTGGTGCGCTTGCTGCCCCCGCTGATCATCGACCGCCAGCATGTCGATGAGCTAGTAACCAAGCTGGATGGCGCGTTCAAGCAGATGTAATACCACTTTCGCTGGTTGTGTATGGGCCTGCGGCAGCATGGTACGTTGCCTCTTCTTCTTGGTAATTTTTGCGCATAGCGCAAAAATTACCAAGGAAATGAAGAAATTGTTCGGGTAAGCACAATCCCGATGTAAACCTAATAGCTTTCAAATATCTACGCAGATACTCAGGCATGAAATTGTTTAGGTGTTTGAAAGGTATTGACGGTAAACTATGATACCAATTGGCGACCGCAATCCAACACGCAATTTCGTGTTTATCAACTACCTGCTGCTGCTAGCAAATATCGTTGTCTTCGTCTACGAATTGCAGCTTGGTACGCGCCTCGATGGGTTTATTAGCCGCTGGGGCGTGCGCTCGCCCGAGGTGATTGGGCTGCTGAGCGGGCAGTTAGCGCTGCTGCAACCCGTGCTGGTGAAATCGCTGGTGTCGATGTTCTTGCACGGCGGCTGGCTGCATATTATTTTCAACATGCTGTTTCTGTGGATCTTTGGCGATAATGTCGAAGATAATTTTGGTAGCTTGCCATACCTGCTGTTCTACCTGCTGTGCGGTGTGGGCGCGGTGCTGGCGCAGGCGCTGCTAACACCGCGCGCCGATGTGCCGTCGATTGGGGCATCGGGCGCGATTAGCGGCGTGCTGGCGGCTTACCTGCTGCTGTACCCGCGCGCGTCGATTCGCGCCATTTTGCCCATCCCTATTCTCTTCCTATTCTCGTTTTTCGTACCCGCCTGGCTGATGATTATTATCTGGTTCGGTGGGCAGCTGTTGAACAGCTATGCCGCGCTAACCAGCGCCGCCGAAATGACCGGCGGCGTGGCCTATGGCGCGCATGTCGGCGGCTTTGTGGCCGGTCTGCTGCTTACATTCGTGTTCCGCAAGCGGCAGCTGCCCCCGCGCTACGAATCGTACCAGCAGTATTACCACCAATAGCACTCATCCCAGAATACTCTGCATTTGTTTTGGTGCCACCGCATTCACTGTTCTGGGAATGCCCAGCAGCGGCCCAAGCGCAAGCGTGGCCAATAGGCCCATCATTCACACCAAATCCGGATGGATTCTTGTATAGCATGCACGACGTATTACGCACTACAAGCCAAATGATCCGCGCGTAGCGCGTACTACTATTGGCGAATTTGGTATCACCTCGCCAGTTATGTGACAGTACCTCTGCTTACGAGCGTAGTGTAACGTTGGGTAAAGAAGTATTCTAGGCGGGCGAAAAATTGCTGATTGCTTGATAGTGTGTATTTCAGGCCATATGCGACGGTAAAACAGTGGGGTTTGTTAATCGCCGCGCGGCGGTGGGTACGAGCCGATGGTTGGGGTGGGCCGCTGCGGGGCCGGGTAGGGCGCAAGCGTTGCGGTTGGTTGTGGCTTGGGTGCCGCTGAGCGTAGCTCATTGCCGAGCAAGCCGAGCAGCACCGCATATGGCGGCTTGTTCTCGGGGTGTAGCTCGAAGCGCGCCCGCTCGAACCATTGCACGGTATAGGGCTTGCCATTGCTCAAGGTTTCGGTTTGTGGCTCGCTCAACGGCAGGCCGAATAGCGCCAGGTTTTCGGCTTCGCTTTTGCCAGTGCGCCCATCAAATTCCAGGCCGTTTTTGCGCCATGCTGTCAATATATCGCCGCAAACAGTGTGCCTGGTTTCGCTGAAGTAACGACACCCTGGCCGTGCCGCGCCGCTAGCGAAGCCGAGCCAGTTGCGGCCCTGCTGCTCTAAGCGCAGTGCGCCCAGCCGCCCCAGTAGTACATCGTAAGGCGCTTTATGCTCAGAGTGGAGTTCCAGGCGGTTGCGCTCGAACCATTGCACCTGAAAAGGCTTGCCTTCAATCAGCTCTTCGTGCTGGTCGGTCACTGGGAAGCCAAACACTGGCAAGCCGCCGTTTTGTTCCCAGAATGACCTGATGCGCCCGGCAATACAGAAGCCAGTTTCAGCAAAGCAGCGCTGTGCCGTTTGGGCCTGGCTGGCAGCGCTCCAGCTAGCCGTAACGGCCAGACCCGTGGCAATGAGAAGTGTGGCGAGCCAGCGCTGCATATCCCTTACCCTTTCTGATAGCCCAGCGCATGCAGCGCCGCGCGCGCGGCCCCAGCCTCATCCCAGGGCACTTTCTCGGTGCCGTAGATAATGCACGCCTCGTGGCCCTTGCCCAGCAATAGCACAATATCGCCGGGCAGCGCGCGCGCGAAGGCGGCCTGAATGGCGGCCGGGCGATCGGGGATGCACAGGTAATCGCACGGCTTGGCGGCAATCTGGTTGGCGGCCACGCCTGCCGCAATTTCGGCAATAATCGCCGCGCGGTCTTCCAGGCGCGGGTCTTCATCCGTCAGTACCACGAAATCGCAGAAGCGCGCCGCCACCGCGCCCTGAATCGCGCGCTTCTCGCGGTCGCGCTCGCCCGCGCTGCCGAACACTGCAATCAGTTGGCCGCTGGTGAGCGGGCGCACGATGCCCATAAGCTTTTCGAAGGCACCGGGGGTGTGGGCATAATCGACCAGCACCGTGAAGGGTTGGCCCTGCTCGATGCGCTCCATGCGCCCACGCACGCCGGGAATGGCCTCAAGCGCGGCGGCGGCGGTGTCGAGCGGCACGCCCTCGGCCAGGCCAACCGTGAGCGCGGCCAGTGCATTCGCAACATTGAAGTCGCCAGTGAGCCGCAGGTTCAGGTCGCGTGCGCCCCACGGTGTTGCAACGTGGAAGCGCAGGCCGTGCTGGCTGGTCTGCACCGCAGTGGCGCGTACATCCGCGGGCTGGGCAATGCCGTAGGTCAGGCGCGTGGCGCTGTGCGGTGCGGCGTCGAGAAACAGCTGGTGGTGCGGGTCGTCGGCATTCACAATCGCGAGCTTGTGTGCTTTGCGCGCGTCGTTTTCTGCTGCTTTGTTGCTCGTCTCTTCGCCCAGCATCTCGAACAGCCGTGCCTTGTCGCGCCGGTACTGCTCAACCGAGCCGTGGAAGTCGAGATGCTCGTGGGTCACATTTGTCAGCACCGCCACATCGAATTGCGCGCCACCGAGCCGATTCCAGCGCGCCGAGAGCGCGTGCGAGGTTGCTTCGAGTACGGCGTAATCGCAACCTGTGGCTACCATCTCGCGCAACATCGCCTGCACCTCGGGCGCTTCGGGCGTGCTCTGGCGGGTGTCGTTGGCCCACTGGCGCGCGCCAACCTTGAAATCGACCGTGCCCATCATGCCGGTGGTATGGCCGCCAGCCTCGAGCACGGCGCTGGTGAGGAAGGTAGTGGTGGTTTTGCCGTCGGTGCCGGTGATGCCGACCACGCGCATCTGCCCGCCGGGGTGGCCGTAATAGGCGGCGGCGATCGGCGCGAGCGCGGTGCGCGCGTTTGGCACGCGCACATACGCGGTGCCGGGCGGCAGCGCCAGCTCAGCCGGGTTGCGTTCGCCAACAATTGCCGCTGCGCCGCGCGCCAGCGCCTGCGGGATGTAGGCGTGACCGTCGGTGTGGAAGCCGCTGATTGCGACGAATAGCCCGCCCGGCTGCACAGCGCGCGAGTCGTAGGCGAGCGTGGTGATGGGAGTTTTGTAATCATCATACACCTGCACATCGGGTAGTCCGGCAAGTATATCGCGGAGTTGCATCATTGTTCCTTAGGGTTTCGGGCTGCTCAGCGCGCGTTTATGCCCGAACCCAGACACTGCAAAGCTTATTGAAACCACGTCTCAAGCCAGGGCAGCAGCTCTGGCAGCGCGCTAATCGTTGCATTGGGCTGCACATCGCCAAGCGGGAATTCACGGCTGCGCATCCACACCGCGCACATGCCCACGCCTTGTGCGCCCACAATGTCTTCGCGCGGGCTATCGCCGACGAATACGGCCTGTTCGGGTGCGCAGCTGAGCAGCTCCAGCGCATGCTGGAAAATCGCCGGGTTGGGCTTCCATAAGCCCAGCTCGCCCGAGAACAGTGGATGTTCCAGGTAGGGCAGTACGCCGATTTCTTCCAGGTCTTCCAGGTGCAGCTCGGCAGGCCAGATCGTATTCGAGATCAGGCCGATATGATAGCCGCGCTCGTGCAGTGTTGCCAGCGTTTCGAGCGTGCCCGGCGTGGCGCTTACCCCCTGGCGCAGCGGGCGGGCGTAGTGGCGGGCGGCATCGAGCAGCGCAGCTTCGTCGAGCGTCAGCGCGTGGTCAGCGGCACCAGCGCGGATCCAGTCGATCGCGCGCAGGTTGATCTGGCCACCAGTCGATTGGGCCCAGCCCTCGGCCAGTCGCGCAAACATTGCCTCAACAAAGGCGTCTTCATGTGCTTGGAGTGGGTGCCCCTGCGCAACCAGGTATTGGTAGACGCCGCGAATGCCCGGGTCTTCGAATTCGCGCCAGGTGCCATTGCCGGGGCGTACAAACTGCATGAGCGTATTGCCCATATCGAAAATAACTGCGCGGGCCATGTTAAGTTCCTCGCTTTGGTTGGGCCGCCGCAACAATCTGCTGCAGGTACGCTTGCCAGGCGTCACGATTTTCAATTGTCAGCCGCCGCACGCGCTCAATATCGCCGCTTTCGGCAGCGTCGTGCGCGCGCGCCAGTGTCTCCTGAAAGGCGCGCGCCAGGTCGGCAACCGCGCGGCGCATTTCGCCATTCAGCGCGCGCTGATGCTCCAGTTCGGTTTGCAGCCAGGCAATCAGGCGCTCGGCTTCTTCAAGGGTGCGGGTTTCTTCGCCCATCGGCTCGTCCCTGCTCTAGCTGCTGAAGCGACGCATCCACCAGTGGTACAGCGGCGGCAGATACACCCGATCGTAGGCTGGCAGGAAGCGCACAACCTCGCTGCCGAAGCCTTTCTTGAAGCGAAATACGCCATACAGTGGGTCGCGCCTGGCTTCAGCTTCGATCTCGGCGCGCTCGGTAGCGCTGGTGGCGGTGCTGGCCTGCCCAAACTGGTCGGGCACGCCCCAGAAATCGTACAGCGCGCAGCCGCGCTCGCGCGCCCACTGAATAATGTGCCATTGCAGCAGGTGGTTTGCGCCGCTGCGCAGCCCCGCATCGGTTGAGCCGCCGTACAGGTACAGCCCGGCCCCGCCCCAGGCAAACACTAGCGTGGCGGCCAGGGTGGCACCATCGCGCTCGGCCAGCAGCAGGCGCGCGCCCTCGCCGGTGGGTGTGCTGCGGAATTGCTGCCAGGCGGCCTGGTAGTATTCGCGGCTGTGAATGCCAAATGCAGCGCGCTGTCCGGTCGTTTTCATAATGGCGTAGAAGGCATCGAGATCGGCTGCGCTTGCGCCCAGGCGCACGGTTACGCCCTCGCGCTGGGCGCGCTTGATGTCGGCGCGGTGGCCTTTGCTCATGCCCGCCAGCAGCCGCTCCGGTGTGGGCGCAAGCCCCAGGTGCAGGCTGGTGCGTGGTTGCAGCGGCGGCGCTGGCACGAACCCCTGCGTCAGCAGCCAGCTATGCAGTATGTCAGCACCGGCGCTGCTTTCTAACACATTTGGTTCTAGCCGCAGAAACACCGCCCGCGCCTGGCGCGCCATCCGGTCGAGTGTTTGCAGCAGCAGTGCATTGGCCGTGCTATCGTCAGCTAGCAGCGGGCCGCGCGGCACATATGCTGCGCTCAGCCCCAGGCGCTGGCGAATCAGCAGCTGCGCTCCGGCGCGTGGCCCGTCCGCGCTCGTGATCAGCACACGCCGCGCGCGCCAGCCCACGGCCGCTTTCAGCGCGCCCCACCCACTCGATTGCAGCAAATGGCCCTGCGGGTGCGCCTGGGTATATGTGTCCCATGTCGCCGCATCTGGCTCGACAATCGCGAGTGCCTGGGTTGAGCTCGCTGTATGTTCGAGATCAATAGCCATATGATCCAATTCTGTGGCGTACCGCTACGGCTACGCAAGCGGCGTAGAAATGTTGCTCGCCTGGCCCTGGCGGCTACCGGCATGGCGCCACACTCGCTCGGTATAGGTGCCGTGGCTGGGATGCGTTGCGGCAGCGTAGGCGGTTACGGCCTCGGCCATGGCAGCCGCCCCGCCAAACAGTACATCGAGCTGGCTGGTATATGCCTCAATTGCCGCAATTTTGTGTGCCAGGTGCATCCCAATATCGAGCGTTTCGCTGGCAAATTCCTGTCCCAACGCATCGAGCCGCTGGCTGAGCGCGCCGGGCCGCTGGGCATACGGATAATCTTCGTAGTAGGCCACACGCCCGCCTGCCGTCAGCGCCGCGATATATGTGAACTGGTGATCGACATGCCCACCGACACCCAGCGGCGCGTAAAGGGTGGCAGCTGGTAGCCGCGCCCGCAACGCCGCGATCAAGTCCCGCAGGGCGGGTAGCAGCGGGTCATGGCGCGCGGGTGGGCCGAACAGCGCCTCGCGGCTGTCGTAGATCGCGGGCATGCGGTAAATAGCATCGAGCAGCCCGGCACGGAAGGTGTCAGCATTCAGCCGCGCTAATGCCTGGTCGTCTTCGCGCAGCCGCGCCGCCATTGCCTGGGCCGGTGTGAGCCGCCACTCGTTCGTATGGATGTCGTGCGCCAATGCGCTGAACGGGCCGGATGGATTGGGCGCTCCAGTGCAGAGCGTTACTACCAGCACACGCTCGCCCGCCGCAGTATAGTGTGCAATTGCCCCACCGCACGAAAGCACAGCGTCATCGAGATGCGGCGACAGGTAGACGTGCGTGTAGGTTGTGTCAATATGGTTAAAGCTTGGCAGCAGCATTGCGCCTCTATACTAGGTTATCGCCCATCATTAGCTCATCCAGTGCGTCGTTGGCGGCCTGGCGGCGTGCGTCATCGCCTTCCTTGGCGATCTGTTTGAGCATACGCTGCGCGGTTTCGCCGCCAATTTGCCCCAGCGCCCAGATCGCCGCAAAGGCGACTTCGCTGTCTTTGTCGTTCAGCAATGGTACCAGTTTGGGCAGCAGGTCGCGGCCATCTTCGCCCATTTCGCCAGCGGCGCGCGCGGCCTCGTAGCGCAGCGCGGGCGATGCATGGCTCAGCGCCTGGGTAATGGTCGGTCGCCAGCGCGGCAGCATCGAGCGGCCCATGGCTACCAGCGCGCTCTCGCGCAGCAGCTGGTCGGTGCTGTCGTAATCGCGCCCAATCTGCTGCTGAATGGCGTCGTCGTCGACGAAATAACCCGCACTTTCCAGCGCGCGCCGCCGCACTTCACTTGGCTGACGCGCATCGAGCGCTACGCGCTGCAAGGCATTGTGCAGCGCTTCAGTGTCGCTGCTGTCCAGCTCATCCAGCGCGGCGCGGTAGGCAAACCGGCCCAGCGCCATTGCAGCGGCGGCGCGCACGGTTGGGGCCGGGTCGCTCAGCAGCGCAGTTACCAGGCGGCGTAACACCTGGCTGCGCTCACTTTCCCACAGCCCCTCGGCGGCATTCACCCGTACCTGGGTGTCGTCGTCGTCGAGCATCCACAGCAGCGCCTGGGTGAAATCGAGATCGACATTATCTTCGGCCAGCTCAACCATGGCGTGGGCGATTTCGCCACGGCGGTGCGGCACAATGGCGGCCCAGGACGGCCAGAATTCATTATACGCATTGGCTTGCAGCCCTGAGAGTGGCTTGAGGCTGCGCATCGCCAGCTTATGATCGAGTGCGCCAATCGTATGGAGAGTGCTTGTCAGTTCCATCGTTTTTCCTAGTACGACATAATAAGGTAGTGCGTAATGCGTAGCTCTTTGATGCACTACGCACTACGCACTACCAGGCGACCGTTCTCACTCATCCGCGCGGCGGCTATTCGTCGTCGTCGTACCCGAGGTCGTCATCCTCTTCGTCGTCTTCGATCTCAGCCGGTGGCGGTGTGTATGTCCAGGTATTCCCATCCTGCTCGAATAGGTCACTATCGCCCAGCAGGTGGGCTAGATATTCGCGCGAGGCGGGCCGCAGCACGTTAAGCCCCACGAACAGCTGGTTGGTTGTTGCACGGTAACGTGGCTCGGCGCGCGTACCGATCGGTTCGCCAACCGTTTCGAACACATGCTCCAGCGTTACGTCACCTTTGCGCCGCTCGTTCATTGGTAGCGACTTCAGGTTACGCAGACGCCCATACTGCTGCTGATTCACTAACATATCTTCGTCGACCGCCGCGTAATAGCTGACGTTGGCGAAGGCCAGCTTGTTTTTCTTTTCATCCAGCACCAGCAAGCGATCTTGCTGCTCGGGCTGCTCTTCGTAGGTGAGCGTAAAGATATGCGGCTCGGCAGTGCGCGATAGGGTAATGAGCGCGCCGGGAATCAGGTGTTCATGGAAGAACACTTCTAGCCCCTGTAGCCAGCCGCCACGGTTGCCGGTTGGGAAGCGCAGCTCGGCAAGCGCCGAGGTGTAATGCTGGGGCGACTCAATCCGCAGCACAGCGGTGCGCTGGTCGGTTAACAGTGGGCTAGGCAGCAGCGCAGCTATTGCCTTGGTGTAGGGCAGCATGCCATATTCCCACTCAAAGAATGTAAGAATGTGGCTGAGCACCCCGCTCTTACGAATTGCTTCAGCGCTCTGCTCGGCCAGGCTATCGTCGAACCCTTCTTCAAGGTAGCCGGTCAGCTGGCCCATTTCGCTGGCTTTTACGCGTTTGGTGCCAATTGCGGGCATACCCTTTGTCGACCATAGGCGTGCGCCGTCGACACCGACGAACTCGAAATCTTTCTCGCGGCTAAGCCGGTAATCGAGCGCAAAGCGGAAGGTTTCGTAATCGGTCTGGCGCGGGTTGTGGTAGAAAATGTCGGCAATAATCTGCGCGTCGGCCATCGGCTCGCCGGTTTCCAACAGGTAGTCGCGAATGCGGCGCAGATCGTTTTTGCCGAAGTTATCGACAGCTGCCTCGGGGTAGGCGTCGTTGCCAAACACCACAATCCGGCGCAGTGGGTCGTTTTCGAGCGCGGAGCGGAACTGATTGATCAGCGACGGGCCGTACTGAGCCATGAGGTCGGCAGTTGGGCGGCGCAGGTCGATCTGCACGCCGTTCGGCAGTGTAATCATGGTGTTGTACAGCGCCGGGCTAGTCTTCTCGGCCACTGGCGCAACTGCGACTGTTTCGGGTTCTTGCTCAGCAGGCGTACCTGGTGCAGCACTCTGCTCTTCGATCGCAGGTGGTATGGTTTCCAGCTCGGCGGGCGCTGCAGCGCTTGGCGCGGCAGCTTCTACCACTGGCACGGCTGCCGGTGCTGCCACTTCGATTGCAGGCTCGGCTGGAATACCGCCTGGTATCGCTGGCGTAAGGCCTGCCTGTTGTTGCCAGTAATCAGAAATATATACTGGCTCGACGGTGGTAAGCGCCGGGCGTGTGGTCGTAACCACAACGCTAATATCATCGACAGGCAGCGGGTTCTCTGGCTCGTACAGCCGCTGCTTGAACATGTGTGTATTCTCGTCGCGGCGTGGCCGGTACGCTCCCAGGCGCGAAATAACATAGCTTACGTCTTCGCCCTGCTCTTCGCGCGTAAACACGGTATTATTGGTGTTCAGGGCTACCTCAAGCTCTTGCGTAACCGTTGCACGATCGGCTTTGCGCTGGCCCGCAAAATACTCTGCTAGGTTCCCAAGTGTCTGGCGAATGGGGGCATCGTTGGCGAAGAACGCGCCCTGCGCCTTCATGATTTGAAACACCTGCTCGGCCAGCGCCTGCTGCTCGGCATTACCGGTGAATGTCGGCTGGTCGCTCATCCGCGTTTCTCCTCTGCTGCCACCAGATCGCGCAGAATATCCAGGTAACGTTCGACCAGCTTGGCGATATCTTGTGGCTGGCCGCTGGCGCGCAACATCTGCACCAGCTTGTCGAGCCCGGTTTCCCCAAAGATTACATTTTTGGCGTCCATAGCTCCTAATTTCTTGGCTTCAAAGCCGAAAAATTGGCGCGCACGAAAATACGCGCACGCTAGCGCAACTAAGCGGGCATTATAACATTGGGGTGGCTGGGGTGCAAATATGGCGAAGTGGTATTTGGAACTATGCGAACAGCAATGGCTTCGAGGTGGTTCCCAAAGCCATTGCTTAATGCAGCTAATCGCGCATACTCTCAAGCGCCAGCGCCAACGCGCCGATCGAGACGCTCTCGAAGCCCAGTACCGAGGGGACAATCTGCACTGGTCGCTCAATCAGCGATGCCATATAGGTTGGGATGCGCTGCTTAATCGCATTGATCAACGGCTCGCCCGCCTGGCGCGCCACCACACCGCCAAGAATGATCATCTGCGGATCGATGAGCGCGATGATTTGCGAAAGGCGCACTGCCAGGAGTTCGGCAGCTTCGTTGATCATTTGCTGCCCAGCCTGTGGGTCGCTGAAGATTTCGCTCAGCAGGTCGGTTGAGCAGCCCAGGGCGGCGGCACGCTGCAAAATGCCCCGGATCGAAAGGTGCTGCTCGAGTGTGCGTGGCGCCTCGTTGGGGTACATCGGGTCGATTGCGCCAACCACGGCATGCCCGATTTCGCCTGCCATGGTGGTGGCTCCATGGTACAGCCGTCCATCGAGCACCAGGCCGCCACCGACGCCACTGCTGAGGTGTAGATAGAATAAATGCTGAAGGTCGCGCCCAACACCAAAGGTGGCCTCGGCCAGCGCGATCAGGTTCGCATCATTATCTAGCAGGGTGACTGCGCCAAAGCGCTCTTCGATATGCTCGCGCAGTGGGAAATTTTCCCAGCCAGCCATGCGATGAGAGCGCAGCACAACGCCGCGCCGTGCATCGACTGGGCCTGCAAAACCAACACCGATACGCACGAGGCGGCCCGGCTCAACACCGTGCTGGCGCAACAGCGCCTGGGTTAGCTCAATCGACGAGGCGAGTAATTCGCTGGCGTTGCCGCCACTTATTTCGCGGTAGGCAGGGTGGTATGTATGGTTTTGCAGATCAATCAGCGCGGTACGCAGCCCATATCCGCCAATATCCATACCTAACACATACCCCTGCTGCCCGAGAAATCCCCAGCTATTGTGTGTGAGCCGGTCTTGTACAAGGGGTTGTGGGTCGTTCATAGCGATCCTCCTTCCTTCTCGAAGGGAACGGCATGAAGGAGTGTTTGGGTGGGCGATAACCCGGCCATTATAGCACACTCTGCGCAACCGAGCTGAATGCGGTATAACGATTCAGCTCGTATTGCTCATTCTGCAGTCTCTTCGTCGAGCGTTTCGGCGGCTAAAGGAATTATTGCTAGTTCGTGGCGACGCATCAGTTTCCCATAGCCAAATACCATGCCGCCAATAGCGATCATGAGTCCGGTTATAAGCTCGGCAAACGGCAAGCGTGTTGGCGTAGCGGCGGGCAGCGGTATCGCTGGTGCAGGCGTAGCTCGCGCGGCCTGCGGCACAACACTGGAAATAGGTGCACTCGTCGGCACGCCTGCATAGCGTTTCCCCGGCGTTGCCAGTGCATATGGCCGAATTGCCAACGTGCGCTTCAGCATGTGGGCGGGTAGCTGCACTGCAATTGGTATGGCGCTGGCCTGGGCTGGCAATTGCGCTGTAGCAGCGGTGGGGTGCGGCATCGTGGTGGTTGCGCTACCAATAGTTGTGGTAGGCGCTGCGGATGCAGATGATACTTGATTGGCTGCACCAGGCGATGGTTCACACTCAGTAGCCCATACGCCAGCGATGCGGCATAAACTCACATCGGCACTGGTCGCGCCGAAGCTGTATTCGTCGGCAGCGCTGTCATCGGGCCGTAGCAGGCGCACTGTATCGCCACCATTATTCAGCAGCGCTTTGGGCAGCTGAAGCGTGAGCAGGCCGTGCGGTGCAATCTGCGTGCCTGCGGGCAAGCGATAAGGTGCGCCGCCGCCCGGCGCATCGTCGATCGCCCAGCCCGCTAAATCCAGGGTCGTTGCGCCTGGATTCACCAACTCGACCCATTCGTTTGGGTAGCGCGAATGCGGATTGGGGAGTACCTCGTTTATCAGCACACCGGTGGGCCAATTCGCAGGCGTACTGCTGGCAGCGATCACAGGCGTGCGCGTAGCAGTAGCCGTGCGCGTAGCGGTGGCAGTACGGGTAGCCGTTGGCGTGCGTGTGTTGGTTGGTGTGTTGGTTGGTGTCGCGGTGCGCGTGTTGGTTGGTGTATGCGTCGGCGTGGCCGTGCGTGTAGCGGGTGGTGTATTGGTCGCGGTTTCGGGTGGGGTGCTGGTTGGCGGTGCCGGTGGCGCATTTACGTCGCCTGGCGTATTGCGAGCGCTTTCGTACCAGCTGCCATCATCGGCGCGGCTGTGGCTAATATCTGCCTGGCTGCCAGTGTAGCTGATTTCATCGGCGATAATCCCATCGGGCCGCAGCAGCCGCACACTGTCGCCATCGTTGTTCAATAGGGCGGTTGGAATATCTACAATGAAGTAGCCATACGCAGAAATGACTGCCGTGCTGGGCAGCACAATCGGTGCACCGCCGCCCTCAATATCATCAATCTTCCAGCCGCTCAGGTTGGCAGCGATGGCGGCGCGATTGTACAGCTCAACCCATTCGTGGGTATAGGTGGATTTAGGATAGGCCAGGAACTCATTTATGATGATGCCATCTGGGAATGGCGTGGGGCTTGGCGCCGCAGTGCTGGTTGGTGTGCTGCTGGGCGTTATCGTTGCAATACCGCTCGGGCTGGGCGTGGCGGTATTGCTTGGCGTTGCTGTTGCGCTGGCAGTTGCTGTGAATGTACTGGGTGGCGGGTTGGTTGGTGTGGCAGTATCGGCTGGCGTGGCCGAGGGCAATGGCGTATTTGTGGCAGGCAATGCCGTCGGCGCGATGCCGCTGTTCCACTGCCCCTGGCTGGGCGCGCCTTTGGTAAAGGTTGTGCCACCGTCGGGGAGGCGCGCATAGCTCTGGCCTGCCGTTGCCGCGCTATAGGTTGCACTGTCGATAAGGTTGCCCACTGCGTCGGAAAGTTGGATCGCATCGCTGCCAGTGTCGTTCAGGATATTCGCGCTCAGCTGCACCACCACCAGCCCATGCGCCGGGATGATCGTGCCTGCCGCGATGGTGGTGCGCGTGCCGCCGATCGTGTCATCATCGATTTTGCACCCGCCGAGGTCAATATCGTTGTCGCTGAGATTAAAGAGCTCTGCCCATTCGGGACCGCTGCTAGGCCGTGGCATAAACTCGTTGATGAGGATAGTGGGCGCCGATTGCGCGAGCACCGATGCGCTGAGCATGGGGCTAATCGCCGCAATTGCCAGAAACGCCACCCCAATCACTACGCGCGGACGAGGTATCATCATTACTACTCCAGCGGTGACGGTTCAATAACGATCGTGAGCGATGACGTTGCGCGTGTAATTGCTTCATATGCGAGGAACAATGCAAACTATCTACTATTGGGCATAATACGATTGTATGATTACCATAGAAGAACCACGCCTAGCGGCCAAGAGATACTGTGTAACAAGGGCTTGCATTGTGTGATATAATAGGTATATACCCCGGGGGGGTATATAAAATGGGCCGGAATAAGCTGGCGCGGAATATGCTATGATACCGTTTCAGCGGCATGCGGCCCCAGGTTTATGCGATGAGGAAGGGAACCTTTATGCATAGCAAAGTTGTTATTATTGGCTCTGGCCCGGCGGGCCTTACGGCTGCACTGTATGCGGCGCGCGCCAATCTCGAGCCGCTGGTTGTGCGTGGGTTGCAGCCGGGTGGATTGATCGCCACAACCAGCGAAGTTGAAAATTACCCTGGTTTTGTCGAGGGTATTGGCGGCTTCGAGCTAGCCGATAATATGGAGAAGCAGGCTGCTCGTTTCGGCACGCAATTCATGGATGCACTGATTGAGAAAATAGACCTGAGTGCGCGACCGTTTACACTCTTCACCGACGGTGGCGAGACCATCACCGCGGACACGCTGATTGTTTCAACCGGGGCGTCGCCGCGTAAGCTGGGCGTGCCCGGCGAGGAGAAGCTGGCAAATCGTGGTGTGTCGTACTGCGCCACCTGCGATGGCTTTTTCTTCCGCAACAAGCGCGTGGTGGTGGTTGGCGGCGGCAATAGTGCGCTGGATGAGGGCCTGTTCCTCACGCGCTATGTGAACGAGCTGGTGATTGTGCACCGCCGCGATTCGCTGCGCGCCGACCCGGTGCTGCAAGAGCGTGCCTTCAGTAACCCCAAGGTGCGCTTTGTGTGGGATTCTACCGTCACCGAGGTGCTGGGCGACGAGCATGTGACGGGAGTACGGGTTCAGAATTTGAAGACGGGCGAGGAAACCGAGATCGAGACTGATGGCGTGTTTCCGTATATTGGTCATATTCCCAATACCTGGCTGTTTACCGGCACGCTGCAGCTCGACGAAAATGGCTATATTGTGACCGATGGCCGCACCCGCACCAATATCCCCGGCGTGTTCGCGGCGGGCGACGTGGTTGATCATGTCTATCGGCAGGCGATTACCGCCTCGGGCGATGGCTGCAAGGCCGCGATGGAGGCGACCTGGTTTCTGGCAGAGCAGGAGCACGCCGCCGCGAAGGCGCAGCCGCCCGCCGAAGTGGTGGAATCGCCAGCGCTGGGGCAGTGGTAAGTCTCGCGCAGTTCTCGTACTTTTACGGGTGTAGGCGTATGCTTGCACCCGTTTTTAGTTGGCAGGTGCTATACTACTGGCGATGATGGGCGTAAGCATAAACTAATGGGAATCATCGATTAATTGTAATTGTCCAGTCTATGGGGGTGTTATGCAGCCAATGCGGCGCGAGTCGCCTTACCCAATGGTGCCTGTCGACGAAGCGCAGCGCATTATTACCGCCCATGCTACGCCGCTTGGCGTTGAAGTGGGCAATAGCCTGAATGCTGAAGGACGCGTGCTGGCCGAGGATATAGTTGCCAATACACCGCTGCCCGATGTGCCAAAATCGGCGGTGGATGGCTATGCCCTGCGAGCCGACGATGGCCTGGCCGCGCGCCGGGTGGTTGGCGAGCTAACTGCTGGCGGAAGCGGTCAGGTTATTGTTGTGCCAGGCACCGCCGCACGAATCATGACGGGCGCGCCGCTCCCATCCGGTGCCGATGCGGTTGTGATGGTTGAGCAAACCGAAGAGCACGATGGCATCATGCGGCTACAGCAGGCGCTGCGCGCAGGCGATAGCGTCCATACCGTTGGGCAAGATATTGCGTCAGGCGACCTTGTATTGGCCGCGGGTACGGTGCTTGGCCCAGCCGAAATCGGGCTGCTGGCAACGATTGGGCGTGTGCAGGTGCGGCTGTATCGCCGCCCGGTAGTGGCTGTGCTGGCGACTGGCGATGAGGTATACGAGCCGGATTCTGCTATTGGGCCGGGCGGCATTCGCGATAGCAACCGTTATGCGCTGCTGGCGGCAGCGCGGGCGGCTGGCTGCGACACGATATCGCTGGGGATTGCGCGCGACGATGCCCAGGTGCAGCGCCAGGCGATCCTCGATGGGTTGGTAAAGGCCGATGTTCTGCTCACCAGCGGCGGGGTGTCGATGGGGACGCGCGATTTGATCAAGCCGCTGCTAGCCGAACTTGGCACAGTGCATTTTGGGCGTATCGCCTTCAAGCCGGGCAAGCCTACCACCTTCGCTACCATTGGGGACAAGCTGGCGTTTGGCTTGCCGGGTTTCCCGGTGTCGTCGCTGGTATCGTTTGAGGTGTTTGTGCGCCCGGCGCTGCGCCGCCTGCAAGGTGATGCGCGCCCCGAGCGGCCAATGGTGCGCGTGGTGCTGGCCCACACCGTCGTAGCATCACCCGATCGGCCCGAGTACCAGCGCGCAATTGTCGGGTGGGAGCAGCGCCGCCTGATGGCGCATAGCACAGGTGCGCAAGGCTCAAGCCGGTTGCTCTCGCTGCGTGGCGCGAATGCCTTGCTGCTGGTGCCTGGCGACGGGCGTACCTACGCGCCTGGTACCGAGCTTGATGCGCTGCTGACCGGGCCATTGCAATAAAAACGCACTACGCACTAGATGACAAACACATAGTGCGTAGTACGTAACCGGCATTGTTTACCCACTTGGTAAGTATAGTGCCCTAATCCTCAGTGATTGTGAACTCAGTGGTTGTGCCCTGGGTTTCTTCTTGCGCCTCAATCTTCACCTTTAGCTCGCGGGCACCTTGCTGTAGCGAGTATTTCCACTGCCCGTCTTGAATGTCGCGATCCAGCTCGGTAATTGTCCAGCCGTTCTGGGCGAAGGCTTGCTCGTAGAAGCTGCTCACCTGTGCGGCAGGCGCATTGACAACATATTTGTTATCCAGCTTCACAACGCCGTTATCGTCATCGCGCTCGGATTTGATGCAGGTAGCCCCGCTGTAAACTGGTAGTCCTGCGATGTCGGTGCAGCCGGCTGCGGGCGCAGGCGCGGGTGGAACGGCCGGAGCAGCAGCCTGCGGTGCAGCGGGCTGCGCTGGGGCTACCGGAGCCGCGGCCTGCGGTACGGCGGGTTGTGCTGGGGCTGCCGGAGCAGCGGGCTGTGCCGGGGCCGCTGGTGGCAGCACAGCGGTTTGAGGCACCAGGAAGCGATACGCCAGCAAGCCAGCTAGCAGCACAATAACCAGCAGACCAGCCAGGGCAACCAGGCGGCGGCGCATATAGGCGGCGCGCTCGGCGGCTGGGCTGAGCGATACCTCAGCTGGGACAGCTGGGGTAGCCTGTGCCGCCGGTGGCAGATGCAGTGTGCTAAAGTTCTTACGCGGCTCGCTTTGTGCCGGTGCAGCGGGTGCAGGTGTATGCTCGGTGCCGGGCGCAGGCGCAGGCTCGTCACCAGGTGGCACAAACTCAGGCTCGGGCGTACTGGAAACAGTAGGAAGGGTGAGTGTCGGCGCATCGTTCAGCAGCGCGTCACCAGCCTCTAATACCACGATGTTGGGGCTGCCTGGTAACCCTGAAGCTACTTCGCCGGGCGACTCAAGCACCGCAGCAGTTGAGCTACCAGCCAGTATCGACTCAGGTGTGTGCTCGGGCATTGCGCTATTGCGGCGGGCGGTTGTGTCGTTGGTGCTGCGCTTCGTGCGTTTGGTAGTTGCCATTGCGTTCCTCCTTCAGCCTGTGAATGGTTGGGCCGGTGGCTTGGGGCAGTTGAGTAAGCTACCGGCCAGGTACGGAGATGTAATGATTGCTTGATGGCATTACTATACGCTGGCCGAGCGAGAAACAGAATGAACCCACGCCATCCGCGAGTGATCCTATTTCTGCCTAACACCAACCGTGGGCTGACTAAGCGCTGTGGTATAATGGCCGGGTTCTTTTGGCGTATACATCGAAGAAAGGAAATTTCGTGGCTGCACAGCAATGGAGCAAGCCGCCGGCGATGGAAATTGACCCGGCGAAGAACTACCAGGCGACGATAGAAACCACCAGGGGCACGGTTATCCTTGCGCTGTATCCCCAGCATGCCCCTAAAACCGTCAATAATTTTGTGTTTCTGGCTCGCCAGGGCTTTTACGATGGCCTGAAGTTCCACCGTGTGATTAGCAATTTCATGATTCAAGGTGGCGATCCAACCGGCACCGGCGCGGGTGGCCCTGGCTATAAATTTGAGGATGAGACGCGGAATAATCCGCTGAAGCATGAGACTGGCGTGATTTCGATGGCAAACGCAGGCCCGAATACCAATGGCAGCCAGTTCTTTATTACCCACGGGCCGCAACCCCACCTGAATGGCCGCCATACGGTATTTGGCAAGGTGATTGACGGGCAAGATGTGGTGAATGCGACCCGCCAGGGCGATGTGATAACGAAAGTGACGATCCGCGAAAGCTAAGCGGCGTTTGTATACGGGTGTGTGGCGCTGCTGTAGATGCAGCGCTACTTTTTTGCGCCAACGTTGCGAGTGCATATCTAGGACTTTCGCTTCCTTGTTTGTTTGCCTGCGGCAACACGGTACTTTTTTTTCTTGGTGATGTTTTGTGCTCCGGGCAAAACATCACCAAGAAAAGAAGAATTTGCTTGAGCAAGCGAAAGTCCTAATATCATTAGAGCATCAACGCAAGGCTCTAATGCTCGGGTTCTCATTTCATAAGCTAATTAGGCCCTGGCGCACGGCCAGGCTCACCGCCTCGGTGCGGTTGGTTGCCCCCAGCTTGCTGAGAATATTCTGCACATGCACTTTGGCGGTACGCGGCGCAATCGAAAGCAGTGTGGCAATTTCGGCGTTGCTGCGGCCCTGCCCCATTAATGTAAGCACTTCGCGCTCGCGCGGGGTGAGCGCCTCGGGGCCGCCGGTGCTAACGCCCACCACTAGCCGCGCCGCCACCGTTGGCGCGAGTAAGGTTTGCCCAGCATGGACGCTGCGAATGGCACCGAGCAGCTCATCAACTGAGACATCTTTCAGCAGGTAGCCTTTGGCCCCGGCGCGCAGCGCCTTGAAGATGAACTCGTCGGTGGCGTAGGTGGTGAGCACCAGAATATGCGCTTCGGGGTGCAGCTCGCGGATGCGGCGCGTGGCCTCGGGGCCATCGAGCACCGGCATTTGCAAATCCATCAGCACCACGTCGGGGCGCAGGCGCGCGAACAGGTCAATCGCCTCCTGGCCGTTAGCGGCCTCGCCTACAATCGTAATTTCAGGCTCGTCTTCGAGCACGGCGCGCAATCCCTCACGCACAATCCGCTGATCTTCCACAATAAGAATTGAGATTGGCATATATTTCTCGTTCAGGTAGGTTTTGATCACCGGTGTTGTCGGTTTCCACAGTATGCACGAAACCACACACCACAACGAGAAAAGGGTATTGCCTGCTGCGGCACACACTTCCGCCCGCTGCTAGGTTGTTATTCGCCCGATGGTGACAGTAATTTGTGTGCCGGTGCCCGGCGCGCTTTCGACGCGCAGCGTGCCGCCAGCCAGCCGGGCACGCTCGCGCAGGCTGAGCAGGCCGAAGCCGCCATTGGCGGTGGTGGGCGCGGCCTCGGGCGCGAAGCCCACTCCATCGTCGCGCACTTGCACGCGCAAGCCCTGCGCATCGTTGTCCGAAATCACCAGTACGCGCTGTGCGTGGGCGTGTTTCTCAACATTCTGCAATGTTTCTTGTACAATGCGCAGCACTTGCGCTGCCGCGGCATGATCGAGGGTTGGCGTGCTGCCATTGTGCTGGTAACAGGCCGCCAGCCCGGTGCGTTCGGCAAAGCGCTGCGTCAGGTCGTTGAGGGCCGCACTCAGTCCTGCGCCGTCCACCAGCGGTGCCGCCAGAGTCCATACGCTGCGCCGTACATCGTCCAGGGTGTCGCGCGCTAGCTCGTGCGCCCGGCCAATGCGTGCCCGCGCCCGCGCCGGGTCGCGCGCGAAGCTGCGCCCGGCGGCCTCAAGCTGCATGGTTACGGCGGTTAAGCCCTGCGCAATGGTGTCGTGCAGCTCGCGCGCCAGGCGATTGCGCTCGGCTAGCGTAGCCGAAAGGCGGGCCTGCTCGTACAGCCGTGCATTCTCGATTGCCACCGCCGCCGCATCGGCGAAGGGCTGGAGGAGTTGCACCTTATCGCTGGTGAAAGGTGCGCCGGTATTCGCGCGCAGCTCAAGCCTGCCAATCGTTGCATCTTTGAACACGAGTGGCAAGGTCAGGTGCTCGTTGTCGCTGGCAGGAGCTGGAAGCGATAGTGGTGTGTGCTCGGGCGGTGCAGCGGCGGCCAGGCGCATCACCTGTTCATTATCCGCATCATCAAGCCACACGCGCGCCCAATCGGCATTTGCTAGCGCCCGGCCAGCCTCGGCTACTTGCTCAAGCACAGTTGCTAGCTCTAAATCGCGCGTGAGCGTTGCGGTGATTGCAACCAGCTGCGTCAGGTAATCGCGCTGCTGCGCCAGGTCGGTTGCAAGGCGATGGGCCTCGCGGCGCGCCGCTAGCTGCTGGCGCGACATGCGTACAAACGCATAGGTGAATGCCATAAACGTACCATAGCCGAAGGTTGGCAAAAGTAACGCCTGGGCGTCGAGCATGCCGTTGAGCGCAATACCCAGGTTCATCAGCCCCAGCAGCCACATCCCCACTAGCGCGATGCGGCCGGGTGGGTAGATCAGGGCGGCGTGTACCAGCGGCGGCAGGAAGATGATTGGCTGCAGGAATGATTCGCTGATCTGCGATTGAAGTGCGCAGCATACCAGGCTGATGATCAGCAGGAAGACCCAGAGGTGACGCCATAGCCAGGGTGTCAGGCGCGTGCGCACGATGATGCTGAGGAGTAGCGCAACATACAGGAGCAGCAAGGCGGCATATAGTGCAGGGTTGCGAATAGCATGTGCGCCAATCGTCATCAGCAGGGTTGAGGGTAGTACGCCCGCAACAAGCCCTGAGCCAAGCACCATCTGCCCGACCGGAATATCCTCCAGATCGGGTGGGCGCGTAAAAGATCTGAGCAGCGCGTTCACAGTTGGCGTGTACCCCATATATTATGGCAGCCGGTACTTCCCGCTATTATAACAGCGGGCACAGAGATTACAGCGCGCGATGATAAAAACTCGGTGCTCTCGGTGGCTCAAGAAAACCGCACTTCGTTATAGCAGTACGGCGTTTTGGCCTTTCTCGGCTTTGCTATCGCCTGTAGCCGCTGGCTGGTTGCCACGCGCGAATGTGCGCGCCGCCAGATATAGCAAGAAGCCGACAGGCCCAAGCATGAGCGTACAGAACAGGATAGGTGCCATGAGCCAGGGGCTAACGCCGCGCGCCTGACTGTCGAGGTAGGCCCAGCGCCCCACGAACAGATCGAAGGCGAGGAAGTGCGCCCAGGCCAGGGTTGCGCCAGCGGGTGTGCCTAGCAGCACCGCTATATCCGCTAGTTGCGGGCTAGCCAGTGCCGGCAGTAGCGCGCCCAGGCGCGGCAGCACCAGCACTAGGTATAGCAGCGCTGGCGCGGCGGCCACCAGCGGCGAGCTGATGATCTGGCGGGTTACGTGCCAGCGCGGCAGCAAGATCATCAGCAGCCAGAAGGGCATCACCAGCAGATTGCTCAGCGAGAAGATCGTTTCCATTACGGTGCTCCTGTATGGATGGGCTGCCGCACGGGTGTCAGCGGCTGCGCCAGATGAGCGCCAGCCCGGCGATGATGAGTGCCACGCCGATAACCATCGATGACCAATTTGTTCCAACCTGATTCAGCAGCTCGTGCGCGACCGAGGCATAGAGCGGCAGCAGCCATTTTAGCCCAATGGCGAGTGGCCAGATCAGCCAGAAAAGCCAGAACGGGAAGCGCATGCATGCTCGGCGCTCGCCGCCAAGTGCGACCGTGCCGCCCTCGTAGGCGGCGGCGTAATCGTGGTGATGTTTGGAATGACACATAGCATTGCTCCTTGGTATAGCGCGTAGGCGCGGGACAATGGCCCCGCGCCCAACCAACACTAGTTATGGTCTATTCAACGACTCGGGCAGGCGCCAGGCCAGCGCAGCGGCCAGGAGTGTGGCCCCAAGCCAGGCGGCAGCAAGCATGAGCGTGGTGGCGTCGGGGGCGAGCAGCGGCTGGCCGCGCAGCGCCTGCCAGGCGACGAGCGCGGTGAGGCTCAGGTAGCTGGCCGCGCCAACCCACACCAGCGCCAGCCGCCGCCGTGTGCCGAGCTGTGTGCGCGTGAGCAGCAGCCCGAGCAGCGGCAGGATTTGCAGTGCGTGCAGGCCAATGAAGTGGCTGATGCGCAGGTCGCCGCCGGTGCTGCTCCACCCGGTGATTGGCAGCCCCGGCCCGCCATCGGGCACGCCCACGCTATGCGCGCCGATGACGCTAAGGTGCGCGCCTGCCTGCAGCTGGGCAAGCTGTGCCGCGCTTGGGGTAGTCATAAGGAAGCCGAGCGCCGCGCCCACCAGCGCCAGCAGCAAGCCCAGCCGCAACGACCAGGCGAAGGCGCGGTCGGGTAGGCGCTGGAAGATCAGCAACAGCGCGGCGATCAGCTGTATTACCCACAGTGCCGAGATCATCATACCCATGGCGCTGAACATCGCCGTGTCGAAGGGCGTGGCGCGGTTGAAGTGGCTGGTGGTGCCGCGCAGCACCTGGGTGATGACAAGAACCATCTCCCCAAGCAATATGACGAGTGTTGCGCCCGATACCAGGCGCAGCCAGAAGCGCCGCCCCTGCACGAAGCTGAGAATCCAGATCAGCGTGAATGCGTACAGACTGATGGAGACAGCGAACTTAAACGGCTTGAGCCAGGCTGGCACGCCGGTGATCGTGCGCGGGTCGAAGAGCAGGCCCAGGATGCTGGCTGCGAGTGCCACCAGCATGAGCACGCCGAGCAGGGTGAGCGTGCGATTGGTGGCGTAGGCGCGTTGCAGTGCCGCAAGTGGGCGAAATTGTATCGGGCGCGGGCGTGGCTCCGCCGATGATTGTGCCGATTGTTGAAGCATCGTAACGTTTCTCCTTCTGTATGTGCTGCTGCTATGCTAGCGCGTGGCGCGGCCTGGCGCATCGGCTTTCGTTACGATATTGCGCGCACCTATGGCCGAGCGATGATCTATGTCGAAAGGCGTAGATCATGCCTGCAACGGGTGCGCCGAGGTAAGGATGAAGGATGAAGGATGAAGGGCGATAGGCGCAAGCGTGGCGGTCGGTCGTCGGGCAGGGATTTCCGACCGCGCTGCCGCAGGCGCATCAATGGCACGCGCAAGCCCTGGATGTACTGCCGCCTGACCTGCGCCGCGCGTAGGAGTGTACAACTCGGGGTGGATTGCACTATACTTGTGGTAAGGGTAACCCGCCTGCGCACCCATGGCAGACGCGCATAGAGGCTGACAGATGTACGACGATCTCTTTGCACAACTCGCTGCGCACCGCTTCACCCTGGCGCAACAGCGCGAGCAGCGCGCCAAATTTGGCGCTGGCATGGTGCCACCCCAGATCGACCATACCATCGCCGAGGCGTGTGCCGCGATTGACCAGCTGAAGGCCCAGCTACGCGCGGCTGGTGTGGACGTGGACGATGCGCCGGGCGATACCCAATCGCAATTGAGCGATATTGCTGGACAGTATGACGCTGCTGAGGCTCTCCTTGCCACACTCCCGGAAGACGAGATTCCTGCGCCTGCCTCGCTGCCTATGCCGCACCGCATGCCATTGGTACGTAACCCCTTGTTTGTCGGGCGCGACGACCAGCTTAAAGCGCTAGCGCGCACGCTCAAAAGTGCTCAGAGCGCAGCAGCTATCGGTCAGGTTGCTGCCTCAACCGGCATGGGTGGAATTGGGAAAACCAACTTAGCGACTGAGTTTGTGCATCGCTATGGCGTGTATTTTGCTGGCGGCGTGTTCTGGCTTTCGTTTGCCGATGCTGCGGGTATTGTCGCCGAAATTGCTGCCTGTGGGGCCAGCGGAATTGTGCAGCATCCGAACTGGAACGAGCTGCCGGTCGATGAGCAGGTAGCGTTAGTGCGGCAGGCCTGGGAATCGCCTATACCACGCCTACTCATCTTCGATAATTGCGAAGACGAAGAGCTAGTACGTACCTGGCGGCCTACCACTGGCGGCTGTCGTATTCTGATTACTAGCCGCCGCGACCGCTGGAGTAATACGCTTGGTATTATCGCGCAGCCGCTTGATGTTCTATCGCGCGCAGAAAGTATACGCCTGCTCCACAAACATCGCCCCGACCTACAACATACCACCCAGGCGCTTGATGCGCTTGCACACGAACTCGGCGATCTGCCTCTGGCGCTGCACCTGGCAGGTAGCTACCTTGAAACGAACGCAGAAGATCCAATTCTTGGCGATCCTTCGGCCTTGTTGCGCGAGCTGCGTAGTCGACCAATTTTAGAGCACGAAGCCTTGCAAGGCATCGACACCACCTTCTCCCCAACCAATCATCTGCTGCATGTTGGGCGTACCTTTTCACTTAGCTACCAGCTTCTGAATCCGAAAGATCCGATTAACTTGATCGCGCGTGACATCCTGGCCTGTGCAGTCTGCCTTGCTCCGGGCGAGCCAATTCCTCGCGAGCTATTGATCAAAATAGTAGTCGCAGACCCAGACGACACAGCGCAGCGCCGCTCCGGTGGGCGAGCAATTGAACGTGCACGTTCTGTTGGCTTGCTGGAAAGTGTTGGTGGCCATTCATTCAAGATCCATCGTCTGGTGCGTTGGTTTCTGGAACAGATCAGCGAGCGCGAGGTTGCTCAAAAAAAGGTTGAAGGCACTGTGTATGATCTGGCACGTTTTCTGCAGGCCAACCCAGATGCAAGCACTATACTCGCATGCCAGCCACATTTTCGTTGGGTTGCCGATGCTGCCCTTGAGCAGCATCACGAGCAGGCTGCATATCTGTGTAGTGAGGTTGCTCTGTGCCTAAACGCCATTGGAATATACTCGATAGCACAGTACTATTTCGAGCAAGTGCTTGCAGTATTGCAAGCACAGGGCCATACCAATACCGATGAGTTGGCCGCTACTTTAACGAATATAGCTGGTGTACTCTGGGATCAGGGTGACTACGCCCAGGCACGAACCTATCTTGAGCAGGCGCTGCTGCTTGATGAGCAGATTCATGGCCCTGATGCCCCTGAGACGGCAAATAGCTTAAATGCACTTGCGAGCATTCTACAGGCTCAAGGCGACTATGCAGTGGCGCGCCCGATGTATGAGCGCGCGCTGGCAATTCGCGAGCAGGTACTGGGGCCGAATCACCCCAATACCGCTACAGGCCTGAATAATTTAGGATTGTTATTACGGGATATGGGCGCATTAGTCGAAGCACGCCCCTATCTCCACCGCGCATTGCTTATCCTCGAGCAGGCGCTCGGGCCGACGCATCCCAATACTGCTACGGTTCTGAATAATGTGGGCTTGCTGCTACAGGATATAGGTGCGTTAGCCGAATCGCGTCCCTACCTTGAACGAGCACTGAGTATTTATGAGCAAATACTCGGGCCAACACATCCCGATACCGCAATGAGCTTAAATAATCTGGGCTTGCTACTACGGGATATGGGTTTGTTAGCCGAAGCGCGCCCTTATCTCGAGCGGGCACTGATCATCTATAAGCAAGTACTTGAGCCAACGCATCCTAATACCGCAATGAGCTTAAATAATCTGGGCTTGCTACTACGAGATATGGATTTGTTAGCCGAAGCGCAGCCATACCTTGAGCAGGCGCTAAGTATTTCCCAGCAGACGCTAGGGCCGACGCATCCCACTACGGCGGTCGGGCTGAATAATCTGGGCTTGCTACTACGAGATATGGGTTTGTTAGCCGAAGCGCGTCCTTACCTCGAACGGGCATTGAGTATCTACCAGCAGTCGCTCGGATCGATGCATCCCAGTACGGCAATGAGCCTGAATAATCTAGGCTTGCTATTACGAGATATGGGGGCAGTAGCCGAAGCGCAGCCATACCTCGAACAGGCACTAAGTATTTACGAGCAGGCCTTCGGGCCTGAGCATTCCAATACCGGGATGTGCTTGAATAATCTGGCTGGCATTTATTATACTCAAGGTGATAACGTAGCGGCGCGCCTACTGTATGAGCGTGCGCTGGCAATCTGCGAACAGGTGTTGGGGGTGGAGCATCCCACGACAACAACAATCCGCGCCAACCTCGCCGCGCTCAATGCCCAATCGCCCCCGGACGGCGGCTAGCGCGGAAGACTGACCACCGACCACCGATGGCGGACGACCGACCGCTGCGCCTATCGCCTATCGTCCTTCATCCTTCATGCGTTTATTGATATGCCCGCGCGGCGCTGGTATAATCGCAGGCAACAGAGTACGCATTCGCCAGCAAAGGATCATCTGTGGCGACACCTGAACCGCCGCCCGCCTCGTCTTCCGCGCATACCCCCGCGCCGACCAGCTGGTGGCGCAGGCGCTGGCGGCAGTGGTTGCCGTTTGGCATTGGGGCATGTATTGGGGTGCTGCTCTGCGGTGCAGTGCTGCTCTACATGCGCACCAACCAGGCGCTCGAACACATCCAGCAGCCCGACGCGCGCCGCCTGCCAACGCCCACGCCACGCAGCATCATCGACCGGATTATCGGCGGGGGCGAGCTATACCCCACCCAGCCACCGCTGCCTAATGCGCTGCGCGAGCCGTTCAATATGCTGCTCATCGGCGTCGATCTGCGCCCCGACCCCGAGGATGGCGTGCGCAGCGATACCTTAATTCTGGTGCATGTCGACCCGGTGGCGAAATGGGCCTCAATGCTGTCGGTGCCGCGCGACTCGGTGGTGTATGTGCCACACCTGGGCTATGCGAAGGTGAACGCAGCCTACTCGCACGGCTACGCGAATGCCGAGGCGCTGTATGGCGCGGGCACTGCGCCCGATGCGGGCGGCGCGGCGCTAGCCGCCGAAACGCTTGAGCGCTTCCTGGGCGTCAAGGTCGATTACACCGCCCAGGTCGATTTCCACGGCTTTGAAACCCTGGTCGATTCAATCGGCGGAGTGCTGGTGGATGTTCCCAAACCGCTGCTCGACGCCGAATACCCCACCGCCGATTATGGCGTCGAACGCATCTACATCCCGGCCGGGCTGCAAGTGCTCGATGGCCGCAGTGCGCTGATCTACGCGCGCTCGCGCCACGCCAGCACCGATTTTGATCGCAGCAAGCGCCAGCAGCTGGTTTTGCGCGCCGTGCTCGATCAGGTGCGCGCGCGCGGCCTGCTCGATAATGTCGCGTCGCTGCCGCAATGGGCGGCAGTGCTTGAGCAGAATGTGCGCACCACCCTGCCCATCAGTCAGCTGGGCATGATCAACGGGCTGGCCGGGCTGGCGCGCGAGCTGCGCGGCGACCGACTGTTGCAGTTTAGTATCAACCCGCTCGATGTGGGGGTAAATCGGGAAGACGGATCCGACATCTATTGGAACGAAAGCGACGTAGCCGCGCTGGTGGCGCAGTGGCAGGCTGGCCCGGTCGCTGCCAATCTGAAGGGCCGCATTCAAGTGCTGAACGGCGCGGCGGTGCAGGGCGTTGCCGGGCGCGTGAGCGATGTCTTGCGCGGCAAAGGCTTTGTGCTCACTACCCCCGGCCAGGCCAGCCAGACCTACGAACACTCACTGATAATCGACTACACCGGCCAGCCCGAAACCCGCCAGCACCTTGCCGATGTGCTCGGCATCGACCCACGCTACATCGAGACCAAGCCCCCGGCTGATGCGCCAACCCCACCCGAGCGCACCGATATTGTACTGATTGTGGGCCAGGATTATCGCCCCGATTGGGCGGGCGAATAACGAGCGCGGCGGCTTGTGCCTGGGCTGTTTCGCGTCGTTACCCGCCTGCCACAGGAGTCATACAATGCGTACTACTCGCTGGTTGCTACTACTGATTCTATGTGCACTGCTGCCGCTGCCGCGCCCGGCCTATGCCCTGGGCGTTTGGCAGCCCGCCGCCGCAATGCTCGGCCAGCACACCTATGGCAAAGCCGTGCTGCTGAACGATGGGCGCGTGCTGGTGATTGGCGGCGAGGTTACGGCCGCAACCGAAATATTCGATCCGCGCACCAACCGCTGGCTCAGCACGGGCGATATTGAAAATAGCTCGGGCACGGCCGTGCTGCTGAACGATGGCAGTGTGCTGGTAGTGGGCGGGCGGCCACTGCTAAGCCCGCACGGCGTGTTTGCCAGCGCCCTGCGCTTTATCCCGGCTACAAATAGCTGGCAGCCCGCCGCCCCGATGCTGCGCTCCCGCGCCGACCATACCCTTACACTGCTGCGCGATGGGCGCGTGCTGGCCGCGGGTGGCATCGACCAGGTTGCCGCCACCGGGATTCGTACTAACACCACCGAGCTCTACGACCCGGCGAGCAATAGCTGGAGCCCAGGCCCACCCATGAATGTGGCGCGGGCTGGTCATACCGCGACCTTCCTGGCCGATGGGCGTTTCTTGCTGCTCGGCGGCGACGAAAACGGCGCGACGGCAGAAATCTACGACCCGGCGAGCAATAGCTGGCAGCTGGCGGCACCGCCACCGCAGGTGCGTACCGGCCATACCGCTACCTGGCTGCCGAATAATACCGTGCTGGTGGTGGGCGATGGCAGCGCCGATCTCTACGACCCGGCGAGCAACAGCTGGCACGCCGCTGGTGTAATGCTCACAGCACGCGTTGGGGCCGCGCACAGCACCAACCTTTTGCCCGGCGGGCAGGTGCTGGTGGCGGGCGGCTGGCAGCAAACCGCCGATGGCGCGCAGACGCGTATTCTGACGAACGCCGAGCTGTACGACTGGACGCTTAACCGTTGGCTGCCCACCACGCCGCTGGCGACGCCGCGCGCCGGGCAGGTTGCCGTGGTGCTGCCGAGCTTCGCGCTGCTGGTGGCGGGCGGCTACAGCGATGGCGGGCGTGGCCCGCTGCCGGGCGGCGCGAATGGCGTCCAGCTTACCAGCACTGTCCTATATGCCGATGCCACGACCCCCGAGCACTGTTTCGCCGAAACAAACTTCTGTGTGCGCGGCCCATTTCTGCGCTACTGGCAGGCGCACGGCGGCCTGGCAATCAACGGCTACCCGATTAGCAACGAGTTTGTTCAGGTATTAGAAGACGGGAACGCCTACACCGTGCAATACTTTGAGCGCGTGCGTATGGAATATCACGCCAATAATGCGCCGCCATTCGATATTCTGCTCGGCCAGTTTGGTCGCCGCCTGCACCCCGCCGAGCCGCCGGTCGCACGCGCAGCCGGGGCGACTTATTTCCCTGCAACCGGCCATAATGTGCGTGGCTCGTTCTTGCGCTACTGGCAGCGGAATGGCGGGCTGGCGCAGTTTGGCTACCCACTCAGCGAAGAATTCACCGAGACGCTTGAGGATGGGCAGTCGTATGTGGTGCAATATTTCGAGCGGGCGCGCTTCGAGCATCACCCCGAGAACCGCCCGCCATTTGATGTGCTCTTGGGCCAGTTTGGGCGGCGCATGCTTGGCGGTGGGTAGCACCAGCCTGCGCGGCCATTGTAGAGCTACCGAAGACAAACAATGAGTCTATGGATGCAGCAAGGAAATAGATCATGATCGCTATCGACACCGCGCGCCTACGCTTGCAGCCCCTTACCATAAGTGCAGCCCAGGCCGCCCTCGAAGACCGTGTTGGCCTGGTCGCTCGGCTTGGCGCGCGTGTGCCCGACGAATGGCCTGCCACCGATGTGCGCAGTTTCCTGCCAGTCTATGGTCAGATAATTGGCGAAGCGCCTGCGCGCGACGGCTGGGGCATCTGGCTGATTACCCTGCCAGCTGAAGGCACTGTCGTCGGCGATATCGGCTTCAAAGGCCCACCTGACACCTACGGAACCATCGAGATAGGCTACAGCGTGTTACCAGCATTTCAACGGCGCGGGATAGCCACTGAAGCTGCGCTGGCGCTAGTGGCCTGGGCGCAGGCCCAGCCGCGCGTGCGGCGCGTGGTTGCTGAGTGCCTGGCTAGCAACGCAGCTTCGGTGCGTGTACTCGAAAAAGCCGGTATGCAACGCATCGGCCAACGCGAAGATATGCTGTTGTGGGAGATTGTGGTGCCCGCGAATGTGCTACAATAACGCCGCAGGTTTTCATGATTTCTTAACTTTTCCGCGTACTGGGTGCTGGCAGGGTGCCATTCGCGGCTTGGAGGGTGAAAGCAAGGGCATGACCACCAAATCTTCGTTGGCACTGGTTCATCTCACGCAACGGCCGCGGGTGCGCGGCGCTGGGCTGCCGCCGCTGGTGTTGCTGCTGCATGGGTACGGCAGTAACGAGGCTGATCTCTTTGGCTTAGCGCCCTACCTCGACCCACGCTTTTTGATTGTGAGCGCACGGGCACCGTATACGCTCATGCACGGCAGCTACGCATGGTTCGATATTAGCTGGACCAACAGCGGAATTTCGATTGATGCGCGCCAGGCTGAAGCCAGCCGCAAGCTGGCAGTGGATTTTATTGGGGCAGCTGCGAAGGTGTATGAAGCCGACCCGCGCCAGGTGTACCTTTGCGGGTTCAGCCAGGGCGCAATCCTCAGTGCCAGCGTAGCGCTGACGCAGCCCGAGCTGGTGGCGGGCGCGGTGCTTATGAGTGGGCGTGTGCCCGATGAGCTGAAGCCGCTGATTGCTCCCGCCGCGCGCCTGGAACACAAGCCTTTTCTTGTGGTGCATGGCGTGTACGATCCGGTTTTGCCAATTCAAAATGGCCGCGCCAGCCGCGCAATTTTAGAGAAGCTGCCGGTTGACCTGATGTACAAAGAATACCCAATGGCCCACGAGGTGAGCGCCGAGAGCCTGCACGATGTGACAAGCTGGCTCAGTGCGCGGCTTGATGCGTCGCATACGTAGCGCCTTTGTTGAACTGCGATAACCTTATAGGATTTTCGCTTACCGGTTTATGTGCCTGCGGTAGCTCGGTGATGTTCTACGCGTAGCGCAAAACATCACCAAGAACATGAAAAAATTACGTGAGTAGGCTAAAATCCTAAAATAATGAGGCCGGAGCTATACGTTAGCTCCGGCCTCCTGGTTTAGCTTACGCTGCTCTGCCGAACGATCGCTGGGGCCTTGGGATTCGCATGAGCAGCTGCTGCGCCTGGCACGGGGCGCTCGCCACCACCCGAGAAAAAGCCAGTGGCGGGCGTGTATGTAAGCTGGCCGAAGCTCTACCCTGATCAAGTGCTAGACAGGCGGAGCGGGCCGGGCGTATAATGGCCTGGCTTCTCGCAACTACGGCCCCATTCGAGCGTGGTTATTCACAAGGAGATGATCATGCGCGTGCTTGCATGTGTGCTACTGCTGCTAGTGCTTTGCTGGGCTACCCCGGTTGCGGCGGCCTCGGTGCCTCCACCAACCACCATCCCCACTCCGGCGGCAGTGCCAGGGCCGTGCATCGATAATACGCCCAATGGGCCAGGCGACCCACGTACACGCATGTGTGTGCCGTCCAGCGGCTGGAATGGCGACCTGATCGTATTTGCGCATGGCTATGTTGCGCCGGGTGAACCGCTGGCTGTGCCCGATCCAATCATCGGCAGCGCGCCGCTCTCAGCGCTGATACAGACGTTGGGTTATGCCTACGCCACCACCAGCTATCGCCGTAATGGCCTCGCAGTGCTCGAAGGCATCGAAGATGTGCGTGCGCTGATTGCCGCATTCCCCGCTGTTACACAGAAGGTACCGGCGCATACATACCTGCTTGGCTTTTCGGAGGGCGCGCTGATCAGTACGCTATTGGCCGAGCGCTCGCGCACGCTTGTGAGCGGGGTAATCGCTGGCTGCGGCCCAATCGGCGATTTCCGCCAGCAGACCGAGTATTTCGGCGATTTTCGCGTGCTATTCGATTATTTCTTCCCCGGCAAGCTGCCGCCGAGCGCAATTGCTATTCCCCAATCGGCAATTGATACGTGGGCAAGCACCTATGCCCCGGCGATCGGGGCTGCGGTTGCGGCTGCGCCAAACACGGCGGCGCAGCTCATCGCTACCTCGGGCGCTGCAACTGATCTTGGCAACCCGAAAACGGTCATATCGACCACGCTCGATCTGCTATGGTACAACGTGTTCAGCACCAACGACGCAGCCGCCCAGCTTGGGGGCAACCCCTTTGGCAACCGTTCGCGGGTGTATGGCGGCTCGGCGAACGATACAGCGCTGAATGCCGGGGTCGCGCGCTTCGATGCTAGCACGGCGGCATTAGCCAGTATCGACGCTTACCAGACGCGCGGATGGCCGCAGGTGCCGCTGGTTGTGCTGCACACCACGCTCGATCCAATTGTGCCGTTCGCGCAGTTTACCCGCTACCGGGCGAAGGTTCAGGCGCAGCGCAGCCCGAATGTGAGCTTTGTGCCAGTTGAGCGCTATGGCCATTGTACCTTCACCTCGGGCGAAATTCTGGCGGCGTTTAATGCGCTGCTACAGCGCGTAGCCACACCGCGCCCGCAGATCTACGTGCCGGTGGCAGCGATTCAACCTTAGGGCGGGGTAGCGCTCGGGCTTTAGGCCGATTGCCATTGGTAATACCTCTGTGGTACAATGCCCGGGTAACTGAGTGATAGGGAGTTACTGGCTGTGACGATTGCGTGCAACATGCTCAATGATCTGCCGCTCGCCCTCCGCGACCCAGGAGGGCTGGCCCGCTATGGGCAGGGGAGGTTGCGCACATGATTCGCTAACGCGAGTTATGCTGCCCGAGCATCGGGCGCGTTGTCCGGCCTTCCCATTCGGGAAGGTTTTTTGTTGCTTGCGACCAGCTCGGCTACAGATGACCAAAAGTTAGTCATCACTCACTAATGGACCTGGTTCACAAAATACATACGTTTATCCATATGGAGATTTTTCGCATGCGTACTAAAAAAGAATCCCGCTTCCTTCTCCCTGGCGTGCGCCGCCTGCTGCAACTGCTGGCCAATACGCACCCGCTGGTTGTTGCCGTTTCACCACCCAGGGAGTATAGCTATGATCAAGGAGTACAATCCGCACGATATTGAGGCGCGCTGGCAAGCCCGCTGGGCTGCCGCGGGGCGCGGCACGATCGATCTGGATCATGCCGCGCGCCCTTTCTATAACCTGATGGAATTCCCTTACCCCAGCGGTGAGGGCCTGCATGTCGGCCATGTATTTAGCTTTGGTGGGGCCGATACCTATGGGCGCTTCATGCGCCGCTGCGGCTACGAGGTCTTCCAGCCGATCGGCTACGACGCCTTCGGCATTCACTCCGAAAACTACGCGCTAAAAGTTGGCGCGCACCCCCACGATCTAACCCCGCGCGCAATCGCCCGCTTCCGCACACAGCTGCGCCGCCTGGGCGCTGCCTTCGATTGGAGCCGCGAGGTCGATACGACCGACCCGCGCTATTATCGCTGGACACAATGGATCTTCACGCGGCTGTATAAGGCCGGGCTGGCATACCGCGCCGCTGCTTTGGTGAACTGGTGCCCTTCGTGTAAAACGGTGCTAGCGAATGAGCAGGTAGTCGAAGGATGCTGCGAACGCTGCGACACGCCCATGGCTCAGCGCGAAATGACGCAGTGGTTCTTGCGCATTACGCAATATGCCGAGCGCTTGCTGGATTTCAGCCAGGTGGATTTTGCGCCCGCCGTGATCAAGCGCCAGCAAGCCTGGATCGGGCGCAGCGCGGGGGCCGAGATAGACTTTCAGATCGCCGATTTCAGCCTGCCGATAGACGCAAGCGAACTGCAATCGGCAATTACGGTCTTCACCACCCGCCCCGATACCCTCTTCGGCGCGACGTTTGTAGTGCTGGCACCCGAGCATCCGCTGGTCGCACACATTATTGCGGCTGGTGGCCCACAGGCGGCGGATGTGCGCGCCTATGCCGAGCAGGCCGCGCGGCGCTTGGAGCTGGAACGTCAGCAAAGTGCGCCGACTGGTGTGTTTAGCAGCTGGTATGCCATAAACCCCGCCAACGGCGAACGCCTGCCGGTATGGGTCGCCGATTATGTGCTGGCGAGTTATGGCACCGGGGCGATTATGGGCGTGCCTGCGCACGACGATCGCGACCGCCGCTTTGCCGAAGCCTACAATCTGCCGATTGGCAACGACCGCGTGCCGCCTGCCGACGACCAGCGTGTGCGTTTCGATGATCAGGGCGTGCAGGTCTACACCAACGGCCAATGGTCGCTGGTCGGTCGCCGCGTGGTACGCTACCGCCTGCGCGATTGGTTGATCAGTCGGCAGCGCTACTGGGGGCCGCCCATCCCAATCGTGTATTGCGCCGCGTGTGGCACTCTGCCAGTGCCCGACGAGCAGCTGCCAGTGCTGCTGCCGCCGCTGGCCGAATTTCGCCCGACTGGCGCGGGCGTATCGCCGCTGGCTACCGTGGCCGAGTGGGTTAACACACCCTGCCCACAATGCGGCGGCCCGGCCACGCGTGAGACGGATGTATCGGATAATTTTTTGGATAGCGCGTGGTATTTTATGCGCTATACCGCAACCGAGCGTGATGATGTGGCCTGGGACGTGGCGCGCCTGACCCCCTGGCTGCCCGTGGATATGTATACTGGCGGCCCCGAGCATGCCACCATGCACCACCTGTACGCGCGCTTCATCAGTATGGCACTGCACGATCTGGGTCTGTCGCCCGTGGCCGAACCGTTCGCACGGCTGCGGCTGCACGGCACGATTACCCGCGCAGGTCGCAAAATGAGCAAATCGCGCGGCAATGTGGTGAACCCCGACGACTACATTGCGCGGTATGGTGCCGATGCCACGCGAATGGCGCTGCTGTTCCTGGGGCCGTTCGACGAAGACGCCGATTTTAGCGACCGAGGCGTGGTTGGGATGACGCGCTTCCTATTGCGAGTGTGGGAGCTGTGCACTGACAGCCGGCAACTGGCAACCGATGGGGCGCGGTTGATGGCAACGGGCGATCCTGATGTCCCCGCCGCGCCCGATCATTGGTCAGAAGTTGGCGGTCGCTTCGTCGCGCGCGTAACCGAAAGCCTGGCGGCGCGCCGCTTCCACACCGCCATTGCCGCGCTGATGGAATATGCCAACTGGCTGCGTGGCGCGGATGCGCTACCACCCGCAGCGGCGGTAGAGGCGCGCTACACGTTGGTATCGCTGCTGGCACCGTTCGCCCCACACATCGCTGAAGAGCTGTGGGCCCAGCTGGGCGGCACCGGCTCAGTTCACGACGCGCCCTGGCCCGCAGCACATGCGCAGACGGAGCGTATGCACGAGCTGGCGGTACAAGTCGATGGGCGGGTGCGGACGCGCATCCGCGTAGCGGCCACCGACGATGCGGAAGCCGTGCGCGCGGCAGCCGTGGCCGCCGCGGCGGTGCAGGTAGCCCTGGCAGGGCGGCCAGTGCAGCGGGTGATCGTTGTGCCGGGCCGCATCATCAATATCGTCACAGGCTAGCTTGGGCAACGCAGGCAGGCGCCGTATCGCGCGTAAGGAACTTTCGGGCGCGGTGCGGCGTCTGTGCGTAAAGCGCTAGAACAAGCGTGAACGCTATGAAAGGAACCTGCCATGCAAAATAACGCGCGCCCATGGTCAATATTCATCGTTGCACTGGTGGTAGTGATCGCCGTGGTGGGCTTGTGGCTACTCGGGCCATGGGGCTCGAATGCGGCGGCAGCCGGGCTGGAGGGCAAAACCTGGCGGCTCGTATCTATCAATGGCCAGCCAGTTATCCCCAACAGCCAGGCAATGGTGAAATTTGAAGGTGGGAAACTCAGCGGGAATTCGAGCGTCAACAGTATTGGCGGCAGCTACCAGGTGCGCGGTACGACGCTCACACTCTCCGATCTGGCTTCAACCCTCATGGCGAGCGCCGACCCGGCGCTAAACCAGCAGGAAACTGCGATGCTGGGAATTCTGCAAGGCCAGCTGAGCTTCACCGTGAACGGGAACCAGCTCGAGCTTGCTTCGGCGCAGGGCAAGCTGACGTTTAGCGCATAGCAATCGTGCGAAGTACGTAGAATAAAACGCTTACGTACTTCGCACCAGGCACTTCATCTACAGGCCGTACAGCTCGCTAAACTTGTTGCGCAGGTAGCGAATATATGGCTCGAAGCTCAGCGGGCTGCCGGTGGCGCGCTCAACTAGCTCGGGCGCGGTGAATGTTCGCCCGTACTGGTATATATTTTCCTTTAGCCAGCCGTGCAGCGTGCCAAACTCACCGCGCGCAATCTCGTTTGGAATACCCGGGTTAGCGCGCGTCGCGGCTTCGTAGAACTGTGCGCTCAGGATATTGCCAAGCGTATAGCCCTGGAATACGCCGCCGATCTGCCCACTATACCAGTGGACATCCTGGAGCACGCCATCGCGATTATCGGGCGGCGCAACACCCAGGTCGGATTCCATGCGTTCGTGCCAGGCATCGGGCAAATCGCGCACGCGCATACTGCCTTCGAGCATTGCCAGCTCGAAATCGAAGCGCAGCATGACATGCAGGTTGTAGGTTACCTCGTCGGCATCGACGCGAATGAGCGAGCGCTGCACCTTATTCACCGCGCGATAAAAGGTATCGAGATCAACATTGCCGAGCTGCTGCGGGAACACGGCCTGCAACTGCGGGTAGAAGTGCTGCCAGAAGCCCCGGCTGCGCCCCACAATATTTTCCCACATGCGCGATTGGCTCTCGTGTACGCCCGATGAGGTGCCACTCGCCAGCGGTGTGCCTTCAAATGCTGGGTTCACACCCTGTTCATACAGTGCATGGCCAGCCTCGTGCAAGGTGCTAAACAGGCCATCGCCCAGGTCGTGCTCGTTGAAACGGGTGGTAATGCGCACATCACCAATCGAGAATTTGGTCATGAACGGGTGGTGGGTTTTATCTTGCCGCCCGCGCTCGAAATCGTAGCCGTAGCGTTTAATCACCATTTCGCCGAAGGCGCGCTGCTGATCTTCGGGGTAGTGCAGCTGCAGGCAGCTATCGTCGGCGGGCGGCTGCGCGGTGATTGCCTGCACCAGCGGCACCAGCTGATCGCGCAGGTTGCGGAAGAGCGTACGCACCGAAGCGGCTTGCATACCATAATCCGAAGCATCAATTAGCGGGTCGGCAATATGCGTATAGCCAGGGAAGAATTCGGCGTAGCGGCGGCTCAGATCGAGTGTCTTCTCCAGGATTGGCTCAACGGTCGCGAAATCGTTCGCGGGCCGCGCGCGCGTCCATGCGTCGTATGATGCGGCTGCGTGGGTATACAGCTCGGTAAGAAATGGCGCAGGTACCTTAATGGCGCGATCGTAATCGTGCCGCGCGACGCGAATAAGGCTGGCGGCGAAGGAGTCGTAGGGCTGGCTGGCCTCGAAGGGCTTCAGCTCGTCGAGCAGCTTGCCGACAGCATCGTCGGTGAATTTTTCGTGCGCAATGCGTGCTAATGTTGCCATCTGGCGCCCGCGCGCTTCTGCACCACCCGGCGGCATATAGGTAGTCTGGTCCCATCCCAACAGCGCCGATGCCGACTCAAGGTCGTTCACTTCACGCAGCCGCGCCTGTAGCTCTTCGAATTGTGCTTCCACGCTCCCTCCAATTTCTTTGTGTCGCGGCGATAGTGTACCACATACGCACAAGCTTTGATGCTTGTACAAGCTGCGCTTGCTGAGGTAGCGTTTGCTGTGCACGGCGCGGCAAAGCCTTCTTAGGCCCCCACCATTGGGTACATGTTCACCCGAAGCTGGTAGTATGCCAGTGTGTCGCTCGCGTGAGTGCAGGTGGTATACTGCGCTTTGCAGTGCACACGCTGCAATTACCTGGCTAACACAAAAGGCAGCAACGATGAATACACCTGAATCAAATGGATCGAATTTGGAGGCGCTGGCGCTGGCCTTCGCCCTGATCTTTACGGTGCTATTGGGCGTATCCTATGGGGTGTCGATGCTGTTCCGCATCCCGGTGCCGTGGTTTATTGTGCTGGTGCTCTCGGTTGCGGTAACCCTGGGGTTGCGCTATCTGCGCGGGCGGCAGCACTAGTTGGTAGGTACTCCTGCACAACATACAGCGCTGGGAATTGGCCTTGGCCAATTCCCAGCGCTGTACCGGTTTTTCCGCACTGACCCGCAGCCTACGCCGGGGATGGATATGATTCTTCCGTCTCATCGTGGATCGAGACGTGGTTGGTTTCCTTCAGGAAGAGCATACCAATAATGAAGGTCATCGCGGCTACGCCGATTGGGAACCACAGCCCTGCAAAGATGTTGCCAGTGCTTGCCACCAGCGCCGTAGCGATGAAGGGCAGCCAGCCGCCGAAGTAGCCATTGCCGAAGTGATAGGGCAGCGACACCGACGTGTAGCGAATCTTGGCCGGGAAGGACTCGACCAGGAAGGCGGCGATCGGGCCATAGACCATCGTGACGAAGAGCAGCATCACGAAGATCAGCAGCGTAATCATTACGGTGTTGGGGGTAGCTGCAACCGCCGGGGTAACTATTTTGCCAGCTGCGTCTTTCACGGCGGGCGTGATCGGCCCCGCCGCCGCCTGAATGCCCAAAAAGATTGGGTAGAGGAAGACCGCCGCTAGCAGGTTGCCGGTCATCATCACTTTCTTGCGGCCAATCCGATCCGATAGCGACCCCATCACCACGAAGAACGGCATGCCCAGGAGTAGCGCAATTGCCACAATCGTGTCAACGGTAGAGGCATTCATCTTGAGCGCGCTCTTCATCCAGGTGTTGACATAGAACTGGCCGGTATACCAAACTACCGCCTGGCCCGCGGCTGCGCCGAGCAGCACCAGGAAGAACGTGCGCCAGCTGCGCGCGCTGCCGAAGCTATCCTTAATCGGGGCAGTTGAGGTCTTGCCTTCGCTCTTCAGTTTGGTGAACAGCGGCGACTCTTTCATCTTCGAGCGGATGTATACCGAGATACCCACCAGGAAGATCGACAGCAGGAATGGAATGCGCCAGCCATAGTCGTTGAATGCGGCAGTCGACATGTTACTGCGCACCAGCAAGATTACCGCTAGCGATACAAACAGGCCCAAGGTCGCCGTGATCTGAATAAAGCTGGTGTAGAAACCACGCTTGTTATCGGGCACATGCTCGGCCACATACACTGCAGCGCCACCATACTCACCACCGAGCGCCAGGCCCTGAATGATGCGAATGATTACCAAGATCAATGGAGCAATAATACCAATCGAAGCATAGGTTGGCATCAGACCGATCAGTGTGGTAGCACCACCCATAATCAACAGTGTGACAAGGAAGGCATACTTGCGGCCAACCAGGTCGCCAATGCGCCCAAATACCAGTGCGCCAAACGGGCGAGCAGCAAATCCAGCCCCGAAGGTTGCTAATGTCGAAAGGAGGGCCGCTGTTTCATTCTCTGCTGGGAAGAACTTGAGCGAGATTACAGCAGCAAGGCTACCGAAAATATAAAAGTCGTACCACTCAATCATTGTGCCGAGGGCGGAGGCCAGAATGACTTTCCAAATGCTCCGCGTATCAACAGCGGTGCTGGGCGTGGCGGCGGCCATTGTAGCCATAGATGTTTCTCCTTTGAGCTTACGGCTTTGCGTCACTGCGCGGATAAGATGAGAATTGGTGGGTAGCTACTGCGGTGGTACTGTTGCGGTGGGCGATGGCACGAACACCTGAGATTGTCTGCGCTCCTCCTTACTTATCCATTGAACAAGCAATATACTGAGTTGGGGTATGGCAATATAGCGCGCAATGTATCACGCGAATGGATGGCGTTCGGGTGCGCTTAAGCACCCCTCTTGTGCGAGGCAAACTGCTAGGGCGTGGTACTAGCAAGTAACTATAGTCGTGGGTCAGGGTAGTTCGTGATGATGGTATCGTAAGGCCCGAATGTCAAGTGCGATCAAGATTACAATGAATTTTGTGTAAATATGCAGCGGTACAGATGCGGAAATATACGCCATTTTAGTAGGTATCGGGGCACTTTTGTAAATTTTCTGTAAAGAACACACGTTATGCGGTGAACTGCAGCACATGGGCTTCAGCCTGCGGCAGCATAGTACCGAACTGTTTTTGGTGTTCTACTGTTGGCGCGAAGCGGCAACAGTAGAACACCAAGATAAAAAATACCGCGCTGCCGCAGGCGAAAAAGCCGACCGCGTAACGCGTGTAAAGCAGGGTTAAGCAGGCTCGTATTGTGGGGAAAACCAAGAAATGAGCAGCACAAGGTGATGGCGCTCTAGCGAGTGCTTGCGGGGCAAGCGCGCTGCCCTGAATTCACTTAGCGTAGCGACTCAACCATGGCCTGCGTAGTAGGCGAAGGCGGTGGGGTAAGCTTACTCACGACGATTGTTACCAGAAAATTGACCGGCATCCCGAAAATCCCGGCTGCGACATTGGTAATGCCCAGCACACTGAAGCTGGGGTTCTGTGCGTTGAGCAGCATATAAGCCAGGGTGACGAGCAGCCCGGCGATCATACCTGCCATTGCGCCGCGCCCATTCGCGCGCTTCCAGAAAATGCCCAGCACCAATATTGGGAAAAACGTGGCGGCTGCAAACGAGAAGGCCCAGGCAACTAATTGCACAATCAAGGGCAGCCGCCGTGTGGCCGCGAACGCCGCCGCCACCGCTACCAGAAAAACCATTGCCCGTCCGAGGAGCAGGCGTTCGCGGGCAGCTGAGCCTGGGTTGAGCGTGCGGGTGTAGAGATCGTGCGAGAGCGCCGAGGCAATGACAAGTAGCAGCCCATCGGCGGTGGAGAGCGCTGCCGCCAGCCCGCCCGCGGCGACGAGCGCGGCAACTGTGTGGGGTAGCCCTGCAATCTCAGGCGTGGCGAGCACAACAACATCTGGGTCGATTTTCAGCTCATCGAATTGTAGGATGCCATCAGTCGGGTTAACCCCGTTATGCGGGGTCGTCGCGGTGCCGCCTAGCTCGTTGATCTCGACCAGACCGTTGCCGTTGCGGTCAGTGATCGTGAGCTCGCCACTCTGCACTAAGGTGTCGGCCCAGGCGGGCAGCCCAGTAATAGGCAGGTGTTCCAGCGTCGTCAGGTCGGTATATTCAATTAAGCCCACATTCGCCCAGTTCACGGCCCACTCGGGCACTGCGGTGATGGGCTTGCCGACCACGTTTTGCATCACTTCGAGCCGCGAGAAGGCTGCATAGGCCGGCGCAGTGAAATAGAGCAGGCAAATAAACAGCAGCGCCCAGCCCACACTACGTCGCGCCGCGCCCACATTCGGCACTGTGTAGAAGCGAATGAGGATGTGCGGTAGCCCGGCAGTGCCAGCCATCAGGCAGAACATCAGCGCGAGGAAGTTCCAGGGTGTCCAGTTATTAAACGGCGTGACATACGAGCTGGTGATACCCTGTGCCGCTTCGAGTCGGGTGATTTGTTGCAGTGCTTCGCCATACATAATTTGTGGGATGGGCACACCGGTGGAGCGGGCCGAAAGCAGCGTGACCGGGGTGAGGTAGGCAATCAGCAGCACAATACACTGTGCCACCTGCGTCCAGGTAATCGCGCGCATGCCCCCCAGGTAAGAGCAAAACAGCACCGCACTCAGGCCAATTGCTACCCCAGCCAGGTAGTTCACCCCCAGAAATCGGCTCATGATGATGCCAATACCCGTCACTTGCGCGGTGAGGTAGGTAAACGAAATAATGACGCCGATCACAGCCGCAACCACACGCGGGCGGTGCCCTTCATAGCGCGTCGCCACAAAATCGGGGATGGTGTACTGGCCGAACTTGCGCAGGTAGGGGGCGAGCAGTAGCGCCAACAGCACGTAGCCGCCCGTCCAGCCCATAATGTAGGCCAGGCCCTCGTACCCTAGTAGCCACAATGTGCCCGCCAGTGAAATAAACGAGGCCGCGCTCATCCAGTCTGCGCCGATCGCCATACCGTTGAAGAAGGCGGGGATACGGCGGCCAGCCACAAAATATTCATCAAGATTGCTGGTGCGGTTGGCGACACCAATCACGGCATACATCATGATCATTATAATCATGAGTGCCCAGCCGCTGATATTTGCAGGCAAATCGAAGCGCTGTTCAAGCGCACCAATGATTAGGGCGAACAAAATGAAACCCACCGTGAAAAGGATGTAGATTACCCCCAGGCGACGAGTAGCGGCCCGACCCTCACGTGTCCCATCGGGTAAGCGCAGTGTACTGGCAATCTGCCGGTCGTGGCGGGCCGCCCACCAGGCGTAGCCAGTGATCAGGCCCAGAAACACCACAAGCGACCCTTGTGCGCCCATATAATAGCCTAGTGGGAATCCGGTAAGAATCTGAAACTGGTTAAGCTGGGGCGAGAAGATCGCTGGTACCGCTGATACACCCACCCAGATGAAGAGCATAACACCAATAATGCGCAGATTTGAGCGCCAGGCGGCATAGCCTAGCTGCCTTGTAGGGAGCGCCGGTGCCTTTGGGTGCTCGACGCCGGGGTTGCTTACGAGGCGCGCAAACCTTGGCTGCGTGGGCTGCCGTGGCGCGGGTAGCTCACTTTCGTCGCGGCGAAGCGGTGGGAAGAGCCAATCGAGCACCCACACAGCGACCAGCACCACCAGTAACCATAGCACAATCAGCTGTACCAGCCCGAACCAATTGAAAGCGGTGATTGTTTGCATAAGCTCCTCTGCACCGATGAGCATATACTGAGATAACCCGGATAGGTGTTGCTAGCAGCTTGTGTGTGGGCTTGTCGCACGCATGAGAGTAGTGAACAGACTCCAGTCAGCAGATGGTCAAGCGCTTGCGTATGTGGGATGGACATTAGCAAGAAGGCTTCATTGTACTGCCATTCCTGATTACACTGCGGATCACTCAACCAGTGTATGGATAGACACTTAGCGAATTTACCAGCCAGCTTCTTACTTAACAGGACTTACAAGGTCAGCGTTCTGCCGGTGGTAGAGCCGTAGGTTTTCATCGATAGTATTCAACTGTTGGCGAGGAGTGCCAACAGTTGAATACAAAAAACGCTTCGATATCGTGCTGTCGTAGGCACGATCAACGTGCGATACAGGCACGGCGTAAGTTCTGTTACTTAAGGAGTGCCCTGGATAGCTGATAGTTTGTTTGCGGCGAGTGCGCCGGATTCGACTGCGGCCTCGAACGTGGGATAAATCATATAATCTCCGGCTAACATAAGGTTGCCTGCGTTAAGCTCATGTAAACGTCGCAAGCGCCGATAGGCACCGAGCGTCATGATTGGATACGCATAGGAAAAGCGTTGAATGTCATGGCCTGTGATGTTTTCCTGCGCTTGGGGGAAAATGTTTTCGAGGCTTTGATAGACTTTTTGCAATAATTCGTCATCAGATAAATCGATCAGCGAACGGTCGCGATAGCTGAGCGGTGCAACATAGACGCTGGCAATGTGTACGTCGTGGTTAGATGGTGGAGCGTAATGACGTTGTACCCAGGTTGCATCATATACATCTGTAAAAAAGTAGCTGTCGGGCGCCGCAAGATCGAAGGCTTGATTGAAAATCGGAGTCTGGCTAAACAAGGCTACGGTGGCGTAAACGGCGTAATTAATCTGCTGTAAAATGTGTTGATGCTCGTCGCTTAAGACAGGTGCAGCGATTTGCAACGCGATCGGTGCAGGCACGGCGAGAATGATTTTTGTTGCTGTTAGCGTGTGTGTTGTGCCTTCCGGCGTGCGATACGTTACGTGATATTGTTCATCTTGTTGTGTAATTGAACTCACAGTTGCTTGTGTCCGAATCTGGTTGCCAAGTGCGGTAGCAAGAGCATTTGTGATTTCACTGATACCTAGGACGCACGAATAGGCTTCAGAGTGTTCAGTAGTCTGGTCTGGAGTATTTTCGAGATCGTTAACGTTCTCAATGGGTTGATCGTCTTCAAAATCGAATGCGATTTCGGCGATTGCGCTCAAGGCAGAGATTTCATCAATGGTTGCACCGAACAAGCCTTTGCAGGTGACATTGTAAGCCGCGTAAAACGTTTTCGGGACGCCTAAGCGGTCGAACCATTGCCGAACCGTGAGTTGGTCTAACTCTGCCAGAGTAGAGTCGAGATCGGTTTGGGGCAGATCCTCATAGCTCGCATAGGCCTTCTTCATGAGACTGACGAACTGATTGTAGGGGTCAATACCGCATTCCTCGATGTGCGACAGTGCGATGCCATCCCCGCCCCAATAGAATTTTCCGGCGTGAAAATGTGCGTCCATCGGCGATGGAATTTCTTTCAAATCCACCTTCAGTTCTTGGATGATCTGGGCCAGTGTACCTTCAGGTAGGCCCAAATATTCTGTACCTTTGGCGTAAGTGTAGCCGCCATAACTGCCTGCCACCGTGCGACCACCAACCTGCGCAGCGCTCTCTAGGACGCATAAGCGTTGCTGACGTAAGAGATATGCCGCAGTCAAGCCAGCTATACCTGCGCCGATTATGAGCACGTTATAGTCTGTATTCTCTGTCTGAGACTCGGCCGAATTCAACAGTGGGAGTTCGTTTGCACAAGAGGTGAGCGGCAGAGATAGTGCCGATAGCAGCATCCGTTTCAAAAATTTTCGGCGACCTAGATTCATATCGTTTCCTCTTTCTAGAGTTTAGCTTCACTACAGTACAGAAAGAGTAGTTAATATAGAATAAGAAATTTAGTTCACCCGAGCGTTTTTTCATTCGGCCAACGTTGTGTGTATTTTCGCTGCCCATGGAAACCGTACACAACGAAACGCGAGTACTGCTCAGCCGAAGGCTCAGAACGCCAATAGTGTAGCGTCAAAAAATAAATATCGGGTTGGATACGCATATTGTAGCGTACTTTGTCCACCTGTGGGTCGCCGTGTGCGTATTCTGGCATCACACGCCCAGTTGCGCGGGCTGGCACCCTCTGCTACAATCGATGCTTCTTCACATCTTGTATACCCCCGGCGGCGTGCCCGCAGCTTCGCGGCGCCGCGTAGTTGCAGCAGAATGGAGCGAACCCATGAGCACAACACCTGGCGCGGCGCTTCAGCCGCAACGCACGATTGAGGAATTGAAGGAGCTACGGGCGCTCACCGGCGATGCCGAGGGCGCGCAGCGCGTGGCCTTCACCGATACCTGGGTGACGGCGCGGAGCTGGATGCGCGAAAAGCTGGCCCAGCTACCCGTAGAAGTTGAAATCGACGCGGCAGGCAACCAGTGGGCCACGCTGCGCGGAACATCAGACAAAGAGCTGCTGATTGGTGGGCACATCGATTCGGTGCCGAATGGCGGCTGGCTCGATGGATGCTTGAATGTGCTAGCCGGGCTAGAAGTGCTACGCCGTATTGCCGCTGAGGGCACTCCACCCGTAACGGTGCGCCTGGTTGATTGGGCCGACGAAGAGGGCGCGCGCTTTGGCCGCAGCCTGTTCGGCTCTAGCGCCGCGTCGGGCAATTTCGACCCCGAGGATCTGGCCGAGCTGAAGGACAAAGATGGCATTACCTTGCCCGATGCGCTCAAACGGGTTGGCATTGATCTGTACACGGCGCGCCGCGCCAGCGAGCAGCTGAAGAACGCAGCCGCCTACCTTGAGTTGCATATCGAGCAAGGCCCGGTGCTTGAAAGTATGGAACTACCGCTCGGGGTGGTGCTCGGTACTTTTGGCGTCGAGCGCTATCGTATCATCTGGAAGGGCCAGGCCGCACACTCCGGCTCGACACCGATGGATAAGCGGCGTGATGCGCTGGCAGGCGCGGCGAAGATGGCGCTCGAAATTCGTGATATTGCGCGGCGCGCTGGCAATGGCGCTGTTTGTACCAGTGGTGGCGTGGTCTGCCGCCCGGGTATCGTAACCTCAGTGGTGGAAACCGCCGAGCAGCTGCTCGACCAGCGCCACCTCGACCCCGATACGCTGGCGCAGATGCTGCAAGATGCCAAAGATGCTAGCGCGCGCTTCGCCAAGGAAGAGAAGATCGATGTGACCTGGGAGCGCATCTGGAATATTGAGCCGATACCCTTCCATCCCGACTTGATTGAGCTGTGTGATCAGGCGATTCTTGAAACCTGTGGCGTTTCGCACCGCCTGCCCAGCGGCCCGCTGCACGATGCGGCCGAGGTGTGCCGCGCAGGCGTGCCGACGATTATGCTGTTTGTGCAGAGCCTGCGCGGCATTTCGCACAACAAGATCGAAGACACCAAGGAAGCGCATATCGCGCTATCGGTCGAAGCGCTCGACCGGCTGGCCAGCAAGGCAATTGACTGGATTGTGGCGCAGGGGTAAGCAAATGGATGAACCACAGCGCCTGCTTGAGCGCCTCGATGCAATCGGATACGCATTGCGTGCGGGTGGGCAAGCGCTGGCACTGCTGGGCTTAGGCTCAGCCGGGGCCGAGCGCGACCGCATGGATGCGTATTCTGACCTCGATTTCTTTGTGATTGTGCGCGACGGTGCCAAGGATGCGCTGCTGAACGACCTGGGCTGGCTGGGGGCGGTCGCGCCGATTGCCTATGCGTTCCGCAATACCGTTGACGGTTACAAGCTGCTCTACGCCGATGGAATTTTCTGTGAATTTGCGCTCTTCACCATTGGTGAGCTGAAGGGCATACCGTTTGCGGCCGGGCAAGTGGTATGGCACGACCCGGCGTTCGACCCGGCGCAGCTCGCTCCCCAGCCGTTGCACAGTGGCGAACCGCACCCAGCTGAGTGGTTACTCGGCGAGGCGCTAACGAACCTGTATGTTGGGCTGGGGCGCGAGCTGCGTGGCGAGCGGCTCTCGGCAGCGCGGTTCATTCAGGGTTATGCCGTCGATCGGGTGCTAGCGCTGGTGGCGGCGATTGAGCCAGCTCAGCCCGGTCACGCCGATCCTTTCGCGCCTGAGCGGCGCTTCGAGCAGCGCTTCCCGCATACTGCTGCGCAGCTACCAATGTTTGTGCAAGGCTATACCCATAACATCGCATCGGCTCGCGCAATCCTCGATTTCCTTCAGGCGCACTTTCCGCTCAACCCCGCGATTGTTCGTGCGATTGAGTCACGCTGCGTACCACCAGCGCCCGCAGCCACTGTTTGACCTGGCGTTGAGAAAGGCGTGATGTGCCACAAGCCGTGTTAGAAACTGAACGCCTGCGCCTGCGGCCGTTTGCCGATAGCGATGATGCGTTTGTATTTGAACTGCTGAATGAGCCATCGTGGCTGCGTTTCATTGGCGATCGGGGTATTCGCACGCTAGCTGATGCGCGCGCGTACATCAAGAACGGGCCACGCACGATGTTTGAGCTGTATGGCTTTAGCCTGATGGTGGCCGAACGCAAGGCCGATAGTGTGGCGCTGGGCATGTGCGGCCTGATCAAGCGCGTCTCGTTGCCTGCGCCTGATATTGGCTATGCGTTTTTGCCGCGCTACTGGGGGCAGGGCTATGCCTGCGAAGCTGCAGCGGCGGTGCTGGCGCATAGCCATAGCGTGTTGGGCTTGCCGCGCATTCTTGCAATCACCGACCCGGAAAACGACCGCTCGATTCGTGTGCTTGAAGCGCTGGGGATGCGTTTTGCCCAGCTCATTCCCTACGACGACGGTGGCGTATCGCGCCTGTTTGAGCATTTAGGCTAATTACTCTGGCAGTCCCAATACATTCGCTAGTGCGGCAATCACCTGCGCAGGCCGCAGCTCGCGCATGCAGGGGTGGTCGGCTACCAGGCACGCTTCATTTTTGAAGCGATGCTCAACGCACACGCGACAGGTGACGGGCGTGCGCAGCACAACGGCATTAGGCGCGCGCGGTGCCCACAGGTTAATTGGGCTGGCGCCATTGCCCGCAGCATCGTTGCCGAAGATGCAGATAGTTGGGCAGCCCGCCGCCGCTGCAATGTGCATCGGGCCAGCATCCACCACTACCGCCGCGCGCGCCAGCTTGAACGCGCCTGCCAGCTCGGGCAATGCCGTTTCGCCACGCAGATCGAGCAGCGCCGTAGTATTCAGTAATTCCTCTTCCCAGCCGCCCGCGTGGTAGCGCTCGCGTTCGATCTGCGGCTTGCCGCCGAGCATGCCCACGCTTAGGTGGTGCGCCGTGCACCAGCCGATGATGTCGCGCCAATATTCAGGCAGCCACTGCTTGGCACTGCGGGTTGTTGTCATGTGCAGCAGCACATCGGGCACGGCGAAGCGCGGCGGTGCACTGGCAAGCTCGGCGCGAAAATAATCGGTTTCGACGTAGGCGATCTGGCAGAAAATCTCGGCCAGGTAGTTGCTGCTGAGAATTTCGCGGTAGCGCGCCAGGAAATCGGGGCTATTCCAATCGCTGTCGCGCAGCATACGGTCACGAATGTCGTTACCGGGCGGCATTTTGCGCCGAAAATCGGGCTGGAGTGATGCCCCAACCAGGTAGCGCGGCGCGACAGCGGCCACCACCACCAGGTTCAGTTCACTAAACTCATCGCAGTTGATCGCAAGATCATACGGGCCGTGAGTGCTGCGCCGTGCCGCCACAAATGCCTGCAAATCGGCCAGGTAATCGTCGCGTGCGCCATACAGCGAAAAGCGTGCGTCGATAGAGGGGCAACCTTCCTCAAGGTCGCGCGTGGTGTCGCCGCCGAAAAAATCGAGGGTTGCGCCGGGGTATTTTTCTTTCAGGCCGCGCAGCAGCGGCGTGGTGAGCACAAAATTGCCAACTTTATCGGATCCAAACACCGCCAGGTGCGGGCGCGGCCCCAGTGGCTGATCAGTGAAGCGTTCCATGATTCTCCTGCCAGCAGGCGCGATTCGTGGTACGTAGTAGGCCGCTCCTGGTGCCTTGCGCTAGCTTATTCGTAGTGCTCGCGGCCTTCCTGGATGCTTTGCAAAATATCGTTACGGCTCACGGGTTGCTGGGGCACGATGCCACTAATATCGAGCGGTGAAGTTATGGCTGGCTCGGGCATCAGCACAAAGCGCTGCCCGTCGCGCCGCTGGATGCGCACGGCCCCGTCGCGCCGGGCTTGTTCGAGAATCGCCGCAAAGTTTTGCCGCGCCTCGGAGAAGGTATAACTTTTCATGGAGCCACCTCTATGATCGAAACACCGGCTGCCTGGGCCTTGGCTTGAAGCTTTTGATCAAGCGTGAGCAATGGCGCGGATTGCGTGCGTGCACAGGTGATGAAGTACGCGTCGTAGGCATAGATTGCGTGTTGTGCCACAATGTCTAGCGTGACATCTATATCAACGTCATGGAATCGCAGCGGTATTTTCTGATACTCGTGCAGCGCGCGCTGTGCTTCGGCTGCTGCGAGGCGCTTACGCTTGACCATTGCTGAGAGCGCGTTTCCAATTTCCCAGTGTAGCGAGCCAGGCGCAATCAGCTCCGCATTGGTGGTATGCCGAATAAGCAATGGCTTGCTTGCTTCATTCAGCATCACCGCAATGATGACAGATGTGTCGACAACAATGACCATACTTGTATTTCTGTATATGTACAATTGTACAATAATTATGCCAGAAACAGCGGTAGAGCGCAAGTAGCTACAGCCTGCGATTTCCGACCACAAGCTATCACGTACTATGCCCTAAATGCCGCGCGCGCCGCTTCTAGGGTATATTCTACCTCTGCATCGTCGTGCGCGAGCGACACAAACGCCGCCTCGAACTGCGAGGGTGCCAGGTACACACCGCGCTCAAGCATGGCATGGAAGAAGCGTGCGTAGCGAGCCGTATCGGCATGCTGTTTGGCGCTGGCGTAATCGCGGATTGGCGCAGCCGCAAAGAAGAAACCCCACATACTGCCAACCGATGCGGCTTGTAACGGCACGTTGGCCGCTTCCGCCGCCGCCGCAAACCCATCGCGCAACTGAGCGGCCACCTGGCTTAAGCGCTCGAACACGCCTGGCGCGCTGATGGCGCGTAGTGTTGCCGCGCCTGCCACCATTGCCAGCGGGTTGCCCGAAAGGGTGCCAGCCTGGTACACCGGGCCAGCCGGGGCGATCTGCTGCATGATCTCGCGTCGCCCACCGTAGGCTGCGGCGGGAAGCCCGCCGCCAATCACCTTGCCCAGGCATGTCAGGTCGGGCGTGACGCCATACAGCTCCTGTGCACCACCCGGCGCTACGCGAAACCCGGTCATTACTTCATCGAAGACGAGCAGTGCGTCATGCGCGTCAGCCAGCGCGCGCAGCCCGGTCAGGTACCCCGGCAGCGGTGGCACCAGGCCCATGTTGCCTGCCACCGGCTCGACAATAATGGCCGCCACCTGGTCGTGGTGCTGTTTGAGCACCGCCTCAACTGCGTCCAGATCGTTATAGGGCACGCTGAGCGTATCGGCGGTGGCGGCAGGTGGCACGCCAGGGCTATCGGGCAAGCCCAGCGTCGCCACGCCCGACCCGGCTTGCACCAGGAATTCGTCGGCGTGGCCGTGGTAGCAGCCTGCGAATTTGATAACCTTCGCCCGCTTGGTGTAGGCGCGGGCCAGGCGAATGGCGCTCATGGTTGCCTCGGTGCCCGAAGAGACAAAGCGCACCAGCTCAACCGCTGGCATCGCCGCCGTGATCAGCTGGGCCAGCTCGGTCTCGCTCGCCGTGGGCGCACCGAACGAGGTGCCGCGCGCGGCCTGGTTGCTCACGACCCAGACGATTTCGGGATGCGCGTGCCCCAGGATGAGCGGCCCCCATGAAAGGACATAATCAATATATTTGTTTCCATCGGCATCGTAGAGATACGCGCCCGCACCGTGTTCGATAAAACGCGGGGTACCGCCCACGCCGCGAAATGCGCGCACCGGGCTATTCACGCCACCTGGAATATGGTGCTGGGCTTCGGCAAAGAGTTCGGCAGAGCGCGAAGTTTCCATCTGGATGCTCCTTCTGTTTGCTCATGTTTATGTTCGGATGGTGGCGGTTATTCACCCATGAGGCGCGACTGAGTGCCGAGCCGATCGATTGCGGCGTGGATGCTGGCAAGTACCTGCTCGTAATCAAGCGCGTCCAGGTCATTCGTATCCACATCGATGCGCTCGCCGCCAATATCAAGAAAATCGTTGCGCGCACCTGCGCCTGCCTGCACAATTGGCTCATACACTGCAATATTCAGCTGATCGAGGTGGCCGGGGTGGCGCGCGCCGCTATTGGCACGTTGCTGGAAACGCTGGAAGAGAACCCGGCCTTCGGCCATACAGCGGATTTGCAGCGGCAGAAAGGGGGCACGTGCGGCGAGCGCGTGCAGGCGCGGCAGGTCGCGCACCGGGTCGAAGTTACTTTCGATGATCAATGAGTAGTTGGCCGCGAGCACCGCCGCTGCGGTTTCGTATAATATTGCGTAGCTGGCCCCACCCAACAACTGCGACCAGGAGAGATCATTCCAGCCCATGCTATCGAACAGCGCTTCTTTGAAAATGTCGCGGTGCATAATGGGTAGCTGTAACCTGGCAGCAAGCCACCTGCCGAGCGTGGTTTTGCCAGCGCAGGGCGGCCCCGAAATAATAATGAGTACCGGTGTGCTCATAATGCACCCGGGAGGTGGCCCATGGCATGATGGGCGTGGCGCGAGTTGCTGAGGATGGAAGCAATTGCGCAGGCGCCTAAATAGCTTAGTGCCTGCGTTGTTGTGCCATTCAACACGATCGGTATGCGTGCCCCCAGCACAATGCCCGCCGATTGTGCTTCGGCCAGTGATTCGAGCTGCTTCACTAGCATTGTTGCGGCCTCGAGATCGGGCGCGACGAGAATATCGGCCTGGCCCGCTACCGGCGACATAACGCCATGGGCGCGGGCAACCTCCGCCGAGACGGCGGTATCGAAGGCCAGCGGCCCATCGATATGCCCGCCCGTAATCTGCCCACGCTCTACCATCTTACATAGCGCTGCGGCCTCAAGCGTTGAGCGAATACGCGGGTTGATTGTTTCAACGGCGGCCAGGAGCGCCACCCGCGGTTTGGCAATACCTAGCGCCTGGGCCAGATCGATCGCATTTTGTACAATATCGCGTTTATCTTCCAGGTTCGGCTCAACATTAATTGCCGCGTCGGTGATGAAGAGCGGGCGCGGGTAGGTAGGGACATCGAGGGCAAAGACGTGGCTCATGCGGCGGCCAGTACCCAGCCCATTATGTTTGTCGACAACAACGTGCAAGAATTCCTCAACCCGCAAGTCGCCTTTCATAAGGGCATCAAGCCTACCCGTATGCGCGAGCTCGACGGCATGGATGGTAGCGGCATGGCCATGGCTCGTATCAATCAGTTCGTAGGGCGCAATATCGATACCAGCTATTTGTGCTGCGGCATGTACCAGCGGCTGGGGGCCAATCAGCACTGGAGTAATCAAGCCTGCCTGCGCTGCTTCAGCCACTGCTGCCAGGGTGGCCTGCTCGACCGGGTGAACGATGCCCATCCGCACGGGTGGTAGCCCCGTGGTGGTGGTGAGCAGCTGGCGATAGCGCGCCCCATGATCGTGCAGGTGAACATCGGGCAGGTTGATGCGTGGACGCTTGATTTTTTCGGTTGGCGCGATGACCTCGGCGGTGCCGCTGATGACCGTCTCGCCAGCCTGGTTGATGCAGTTGCAATCGAAGGTAATGCGGTGCTTTTCGGCATCTTTCGCTAATACGTGTACCGATACCATGATGGTATCGCCAAGCGCCACCGGGCGGCGGAAGCGCAGCGTCTGGCTGAGGTAGATTGTGCCGGGGCCGGGCAGCTGAGTACCAAGCAGGGTTGAGATGAGTGCGCCGCCCCACATGCCATGCGCAATGATTTTGTGGAACAGGTCGGTGCGGGCGTATTCTTCGTCAAGGTGGGCTGGGTTCACATCGCCCGACATAATTGCAAAGAGCTTAATATCAGAGTCGGTGAGGGTGCGCGTCAGGCTGGCGCTATCGCCGGGCGCGATTTCGTCGAAGGTGCGGTTCTCGATATACTCCATATACTACTCCTGCGCCAGCCACCGCACCGCATCTTTGGCATAATAGCTAATGATCATGTCGGCACCGGCGCGCTTGATTGCAATTAGGCTTTCGAGCGCCGCGCGGCGCTCATCGATCCAGCCATTTTGCGCGGCAGCCTTGATCATAGCATACTCTCCGCTTACCTGGTACGCTGCCAACGGCAGCTCGTAGCGTGCTCGCACTGCGCTGATGATGTCGAGGTAGGCCCCAGCTGGCTTCACCATGAGCATGTCTGCGCCTTCGGCCGCATCAAGCGCGACTTCGCGCAGCGCCTCGCGGGCGTTGGCCGGATCCATCTGGTAGGCGCGCCGGTCGCCAAATTGCGGGGTGCTTTCCGCCGCTTCGCGGAATGGGCCGTAGAAGGCTGAGGCGAACTTGGCGGCGTAGGCCATAATCGGCACATCGTGGTGCCCGGACGCATCCAGGTCGGCACGAATCGCCGCGACCTGCCCATCCATCATTGCGCTTGGGGCCACAATGTCGGCACCAGCATCGGCGTAGGCGACGGCGGCGCGGGCGAGCAATTCCAGCGTTGGGTCGTTGAGCACATCGCCGCTCCCCGGCTCGGGTGAGAGCACACCGCAGTGCCCATGATCGGTATACTCGCACATGCAGACATCGGCGATAACCAGCAGCTCGGGCGCGCGCCGCTTGATGGCGCGAATCGCGCTCGGCACCGGCCCGCTCGCATCCCAGGCACCGCTGCCGCCCGCATCTTTGTATGTGGGAATGCCGAAAAGCAGCACCGCAGGAATACGCAGCTCGCTTAGCGCGTCGATCTCGCTATCAATCTGGTCAACCGAGCGCTGGGCCTGGCCGGGCATTGCGCCGATCGGGCGGACAATCCCCTGCCCGGCTGCGATAAACAGCGGTGCAATCAAATCGGCGGCGCTCAGGCTGGTTTCGCGCACCATGCGGCGCAGCGCGGCGGTGCGGCGGAGGCGGCGTGGGCGGTTGAGCAGGTTCATATCCTTCTCCTTGGGATCGCAGATTTTTACCACAGAGACACAAGTGCGCAGGGATTGTTAATGCTCGAACCCGCCTGCTTTCGTGGTAAACAAAAAGCCTGGTTCTGAATTCACCACTGAGGCACAGAGACATGGAGATTTATTGTTCTTTGAACCTTCATGTCTTCGCGGTTTGGTCATTTCCTCAAATCCTGGTGTCTTGGTGTCTTGGTAATTATTTAATCTTCGTGGTCATTTGTGGTGCGCGAACCAGGCAACTAGCGCATCGACCACGCCAGCGCCGGTGAATTCTTGCGCTTCGGCAGCGATGTGCAGCCCTTCGGTGCGCGCGGTTTCGGCGGTGATTGGGCCAATGCACACAATTGCGGCCTGGTTCAGCAAGGTTGCTGCCGCAGGCCGTGCCAGTCCGCTGCGCACTAACCCATCGAGCGTATAGCGCACGGTAGACGAGCTGGTGAAGGTGATTGCATCGACCGTACCAGCGCGCAGGTGTTCAGCCAGCGCAGCTATGCCCGCGCCCGGAATGGTGCGGTACACAGCGATTTCATCTACCTCTGCCCCTTTGGCGCGCAGCCCAATCGCCAGCGCTGGTCGCGCAATGTCGGCGCGCGGCAAGAGCATGCGCTGCCCGGCCACATCACCAATTTCCGTCAGAATGCTTTCAGCCACATATTCACTGGGCATGAAATCGGCCCGAATGCCATGGTGCTCAAGCGCGCGCGCCGTGGCTGGCCCAATTGCGCCGATACGCAGCCCGCCCAGCGCTGTGAGGGGCGCGCCAAGCGCCGCCATCCGCTCGAAAAGCGCCGCCACGCCATTCACACTGGTGACAATCAGCCAGGTGTAGCTGGGCAGCTGCGCAATCGCCGTATCGAGGGAGCGGTAGTCGTTGGGCGGTGCGATGGCAATCGCCGGGCACACCAGCGGCGCGGCCCCGAACGCGCGCAATTGCGCAATCAGCTCGTGTGATTGGGCCGCCGGGCGCGTCACAGCGATGCGGCAGCCCGCCAGCGGCAGGGTAGCGTTCATCCGCAATCCAATCTAGTTCAGCCCGGGATGGTATGGGCAAAATGGATCTTCGGCCAGTGGGTCGCCATTGGCAGAAAATGCCCGCGAACGCGAGCCGCCACAAATAATGCGATGCTCGCAATGCCCACACTTTCCGCTAAAGCTGTTGGGCTGGTGCAAGTTCTGGAAGAGCGGTGCATGCCGATACACATCGGGCAGGTCGTCGCGGCGCACATTGCCCGCGGCCAGCGGCAGAAACCCCGCCGGACAGATATCGCCAGTGTGCGATACGAACACAATGCCGTGGCCGTCACGGATGCCAAAGCCGCGATACGTTGGTGTTTGCTTGATCTCGGCGGGCGAAAGCCCTTCGGCCTGCATCAGCGCGAGGGCGACGCGCCGGTATGATGGTGCTTCGGTGGTGGCAACTGCGAAGGGTGCTGTGCGGCTGGTGGCGTACACCCACTGCATCAGCGTTTCGCCTTGCTCGGGTTCCAGCGCTTCCAGCACGCGCCCGCGCCCAACTGAGATGAGGAAGAATAGGCTCCAGCGCGCGATGCGCAGCTGTTGCAGCAGCGCGTATATGGCGGGTAGATCGTCGGCGGTTTCGGCAGCGACCAGGGTATTAACCTGTAGCGGGATGTCGAGCTCAGCGGCCCACCTGGCGGCCTGAATTGTGCGCTCGAAACAGCCCGGGATGCCGCGAATCGCATCGTGCCGTTCAGCCGACGCGCCATCGAGGCTGAGGCCCAAGCCAGCGACGCCATGCGCTTTGAGCTGGGCAACAACATCACGGGTCAGGCGCGGTGTGGCGGCGGGCGTAATCGACACGCTGATGCCGAGCTGTACCGCGTCGTCAATCAGCTCAAAAAGATCGGGGCGTTGCAGCGGGTCGCCGCCAGTGAGAATGAGCTGCGGGCGCGGATCGCCAAATGCTGCCACCTGGCGCAATAGTGCCTTGCCCTCGGTGGTGGTCAGTTGTTCGGGATGCGCCGCCAGCATCGCCTCGGCGCGGCAGTGGCGGCACGCCAGCGCGCACGACTGCGTCATTTCCCAGTACACATTTAGCGGCGTCTGGGCATAATCGCGCGGAGCGTGATGGCGGCTGTGCATCGTTGGTAGTGCTGTGTTCATGGTCATCAAACACTTTCTGATAAAGGTTTGCAGCCAATTAATAAGATTTAGGACTTTCGCTTCCTTGTGTATGTGCCTGCGGTAGCACGGTACTTTTTTCGTTGTTCTTGGTGATGTTTTGCGCGGAGCGCAAAACATCACCAAGAACATGAAGAATTTGCTTGCGTAAGCGAAAGTCCTAAGATTATTCAGATTGCAGGAGTGCTTGCCCGCCGCGGCCTAATAGTTCTTCGGCGAGCGCGATGCCCAGAGTGGCAGGCTCGGTAGCGGTACCAAGCAGCGCACCGCGTACCGTCCGGCCATCACGGGCGCCAATCAGCCCATGCAAGGTTAATGTGTTCCCTTCCAGCACGGCGTAAGCGGCAATTGGTACCTGGCAGCCGCCGCCGATTCGCGCCAGGAACGCCCGCTCGGCGGTGATGGCCCGGCGCGTGGGTGCGTGATCGAGCGGGGCCAACAGCTCAGCCGCCGCATCGTTGGCGCGCGTCTCGATGCCGAGCGCCCCCTGGCTTACCGCTGGCAGCATTACTGTTGGGTCGAGTAGCTCAGTGATGGCCGATTCAAGCCCCAGGCGGCGCAGCCCGGCCGCCGCAAGGATAATGGCATCGTATTGGCCTTCGCGCAGCTTACGCAGGCGCGTATCGACATTGCCGCGCAGGTCGGTAATGTGCAGGTCGGGCCGCAATGCGCGGAGCTGGCAGGCGCGGCGCAAGCTGCTGGTACCTACATGGGCGCCGGTTGGGAGCGCCGCCAGTCCCAGCCCATCGCGCGCAATCAGGGCATCGCGTGGGTCTTCACGAATGGGAATGGCGGCGAGCGTCATATCCGGCGGCAGCTCGGAAGGCAGGTCTTTGGCGCTGTGTACCGCGAGGTCAATCCGCCCGGCGCGCATTGCGTCTTCGATCTCGGTAACGAATAGCCCTTTATCGCCAATCGCGCTGAGCGGTCGGTCGAGGATGACATCGCCCTTAGTTGTGATATGCTCGATGCCGACTTCCAGGCCGGGCCAGTGGGCTAGCAGCGCGTCGCGCACATAATTGGTTTGCACCAGGGCAAGTTTGCTGCTGCGGGTGCCAATAACGACGACCGAGATGCTTGCCGCGTGGACAGCGGGTTCAATTGGTTCAACTGAGCTATGGCTCATATGTGGCCTCTTTGGTTGCCTGCGGCAGCACGGTACTTTTCTTTTTTTGCTGTTTTTTGCGCATTGCGCACAAAATCAGCGGGAATATACAGCGTTAAGTCAGATATCTTTCTGCACCCTACTGCGCCATTACCGGCACTTGTTCCAGCGCGACGGCGCGAATCACATCCACAAACTCCGGGTCGGCGTTAGGCATACGAATGCGGCGTAGTGTTATTCCAAGCTCGCGCGCCTTGGCCCGCGCCTCGGTGTCAATATCCCACAGCACTTCAAGGTGTTCGGCCACGAAGCCGAACGGTACGCTCAAGACATATTCCACGCCCTCGTTGTGCAGCGCGGCCAGGAAATCCACAATGTCGGGGCCAAGCCACGGCTCGGGCGTGGGCGCGGCGCTTTGGAAGCAGAAGCGGTGGTCGGCCAGCCCGGCTTGCGCGGCGATTGCGGCGGCGCTGGTGCGCAGCTGCTCGACATACGGGTCGCCCTGAGCGACAATCTTTTCGGGCAGGCTGTGGGCGCTGAACAGCACCGTCACCTTGCCTTGGGCTGCGAGCGGGAACTCGGCCAGCGCCGTGCGAATACGCTCGGCAATCAGTGCGCGGAACAGCGGGTGATCGTGCCAGTGCTCGACAAAGTGGAACTGAAACGGATCGCCGATTTTTGCCAGCGCCTTTTGCGTGTATGTGCGGTAGCCTTCTAGGCTATAGCGCGAGTAGTGCGGCGCAAGCACCACGCCCACTACATCGCGCAGCCTGTCGGCGGCGATCTGCGGCACCACATCTTTAATGAACGGATGCCAGTGCTTCATTGCCAGGTACACGTTGTAGCGGCCAGGGAATTCGGTTTCCAGCCGCGCGCGTAGCTGGTCGGCGACGGCTCTGGTCAGCTCATACAGCGGCGTCTGCCCACCAACCTTCTGGTAGCGGTCGATCAAGTCGGCAAGTTGCGCGGGCGAGGGCTTACGACCGCCACGAATGTGCGTGTAGTATGGCTCGACATCTTCAAGCGTTTCGGGCGTACCGTAGGCCATCACCATAATGCCGATGGGCCGAAGCTCTTGTGTCATATCTTTATCCAGTCGCTCAAAGAGGGAAAAGATACCAACTGGCGAACCTTCAAACGTGATGATGGATCGACGAGTACGCGTGTACAAACTCGGCCAGCCGGGCCACGTTTTCTACTGGCGTTTCGGTGAGAATGCCATGGCCCAGGTTGAAAATATGACCAGGGCGCCCGGCAGCGCGGTCGAGGACATCGGTGGCGCGGCGCTCGATCAGCTCCCAGGGCGCAAATAATGTATGCGGGTCGAGGTTGCCCTGCACCGCTACCCCCGGCCCTAGCTGTGCCCAGGCATCGTCGAGCGTGCTGCGCCAATCGACGCCAATCACCTCGGCACTGCTCTGACGCAGCAAGCCGTACATACCGCTTAGCCCGGTGCCGAAGTAAATGATTGGCGTCCCTGGCGCACCATCAATGGTCGCCGCATGAATCGCCGTTATTACTTGCTGAACGTATGGCAGCACAAACTCGACGTAATCGGCAGGCGAAAGCGCGCCAACCCAGCTATCGAAAAGCTGGATCGCGTCGGCCCCAGCCGCGATCTGTGCTAGCGCGTAATCGCTCACCAGGCGCGCCAGCTTCGCCATCAGCGCGTGCCAGGCCGCCGGTTCACGGTACATCAGCTGTTTAGTGCGCCGGTACTCGCGCGAGCCGCCACCCTCGATCGCGTAGCTCGCCAGCGTAAATGGTGCGCCACTGAAGCCAATCAGCGGCAGCCGTCCAGTCAGTTCACCCTTCACCAGGCGAATCGCATTGAGCGTGTAGGCCACAGTCTCGCGCGGGTCGGGCTGGCGCAGCGCTGCAATATCGGCTGCGCTACGCAGCGGGTTATGAATGACTGGCCCCTCGCCTTTCTCGTAGCTGAGCTGCAGTCCCATACCTTCCAGCGGCGGCAGAATATCGGCGTAGATAATGGCTGCGTCGATAGCGAGGGCCTGCACGGGCTGCATGGTGATCTCAGCCGCTAGCTCGGGCGTTTTCACCATTTCGAGGAAGCCATAGCGCGCGCGGATGGCGCGATACTCGGGCATATAGCGGCCAGCTTGGCGCATAAACCACACGGGTGTGCAGTCGGTCAGCTCGCGGCGGCATGCGCGCAGAAAGCGATCGTTCAAGGGATACCTCTTTTTTAGCCAATCAGGCGCAGTGCCTCGCGCAGGGGGCGGTGAATGCCAGTAATAATGGGTGTATCGCGCAGGGTGTAGCGGCGTGCTTCGGTATCGCGTAGGGCCGTCACCAGTTCGCTGAAACGCGGCAGGTCTTCCATTTCATACGCGACGACAAATTCCTGGTCATCGAGGCCGGTTGAGTACAGCAATACCTGGCGAATATCGGCGTACTCGTGGCCGACGCGAATATGCTCGTTCATCATGCCCTGGCGGGCGTCGCGGCTCATCAAGTACCACTCGGTGGTCTTGCTGAATGGATAGACCGTCAGGTAGGTCTGGCGAGCGTTCAGGTCAATCGCTTGCTCCTGGGTGGTTGGGCGCTTGGTATAGCTGGAAGGGCGCGTGAAGCCATACAAATTATGCTCGATCGAGAGGTAGGCACCCATGCCAGTTTGCAGTAGATGCGCGGTCATGTCTTGCATCGCAACTGGTTCAGCGCCGCGCCGCCAGAGCAGCAGCTCGCAGCCCACTTTCATCCCTACAGTGCTATACGCCCAGGTGGCAATGCCAGGCGCATAGTCTTCAATCGCGCGGGCCAGCGCCTCGCGGCCATCGTCGCGGGCGCTGTGCGGCAGCCGCCGCCAGGCCGGGTCGGCGCGGAAGGCGGTGTATTGCACAAAATAGCGCTGGCCGGGTGTTTCTGCAGGTGTAGACATTGCGGTTCCTCTCGTGAATAACAGGTGCCATTTGATAGAGACCAGAGCTAGGGCAGCGCCCCTTATAGGTGAAATAGCTCGTGTACAGCTTGAACCAGCTCACCATCGCGCTGCTCTTTCAGGGTAGTAATTGGCTGGTGCAGCAGTTTGTTCACAATCGCATTACTCAGTGCGCCGATTGCGGCCTGTTCCTGCGGCGAAAGATTGGGCAAACGTGCGAGTGTGCGCTGAAGCTCGGCGGTGCGGATCGACTCGGCCCGCTCGCGCAACGCCCGAATGGTTGGCACGGCACTTTGCGTCGCGACCCAGTCCTGGAATTTTGCCACTTCGCCCGCCACGAGCTGCTCGGCCTGGGCCACCTCGGCCTCGCGTGCTGCCCGGTTGGCATTGCAAATCGCCTGTAACCCATCTACATCCCACAGCTGCACGCCGATGATGTGTGCTGCAAGCGGTTCAATATCGCGCGGCACCGCCAGATCGAGCAGCAACAACGGGTGCGAGCGCTGCGCCATGGCCTGCCTTACCATGGCCGCATCAATTGTATGGCCGGGCGCGGCAGTGCAGCTCACCACTACATCGGCACTGGGCAGGGCTTGCGCTAACTGCTCAAAAGGATACGTGGTGGCACCATAGGTATCGGCTAGGGCCTGTGCTCGCGCCGCAGTGCGGTTGGCGAGGGTTACTTCGGCTTGTTCGCCACGTAAGTGTTTCAGTGACAGCTCGGCCATATGGCCCGCGCCAACCACCAGTATCCGCCGCCCAGCCAGTTCGCCCAGGCTTGCGCGCGCCCGCTCGAGTGCCACCGACACAACAGAGAGGTGTTGGCGGGCAATGCTGGTTTCGGTGCGCACGAGCTTACCCACGGCGAGGGCATGCTGGAGCAGCCGTGAAATAATTTGCCCGGCGGTACCGGCGGCCTGCGCGGCTGCGAGGGCGCTTTTCAGCTGGGTTTGAATCTGCTCTTCGCCTAAAACCATCGAATCGAGCCCGGCGGCGAGCCGAAAAAGATGCTGCGCCGCCGCTTCGCCGTGGTGAGCATACAGGTGCGGAGTGAGGTGTGCTAGTGGGACGCCGTGGTGATCGGCCAGGAAGTGCAGCAATGCCTCGGGGCCATGCCAATCGTCTGCAACCAGCCCACCGATTTCAACTCGGTTACAGGTTGAAATAATAAAGCCCTCGCTCGCATAATTGCGCAGGTCGGCCAGCGCCACCTGAAGATCGGCGGCGCTAAAGGCTAGCTGTTCGCGCATTGCAACCGGGCAAATGCGCTGGTGCGTTCCAATAATTGCGAGTTGTGCCACTGCACTCATTCCTTATCATTTCAGCGACTGCAATGCTTTGGGGGATGGGCAGCCAGTGTAATCGGCCCGCACCGCCTAGGAATGTTGCAGTGCTTCGGCTGTGGCGGTACGCTCGAAACCAGCAATCACGCCGAGTAAAATAGCATCCATAAACTGGGCGAGGCGGGCGTGTAGGCCAGCCGCTTCGGCCAAGTCGGTGGGTTGGGCCATACCGGGCAGCGGGAGTGCGAGCTGTGAAAATGCGCGGCGAAAGAACAAAAACGCCTCGACCGTATCGTGCAGGCTTGCCCCGGCAAATTTCGCTTCGCTGCCATAGCTCTCGCCAACGGTGCGGGCCTCGACCAGGAAGCGGCCATCGTCTTCGCGCCGATTGATATACTGGATGAGCAATCCCAATAAGCGTTGCCCCAGTCCCCGCATACGGCCGGTCATTGGCCCGCTCGTAAAGCGCGAATGCCATTCCTGCTGCGCCATGGCATTAGTATCGAGCGCCCAGCCCATGGGATTGGTGTGCCGCGCTGGCGCTTGGGGTGGGGAGGAGGATTGCGGGACGAGGATGGGCGGTGCAGCGGCCAGCTGTACAACGGCTGCCCGAGCAAAGCGTCGGTGGCCGCCAAGGGTACGTTTCATTGGTACCCGGCCACTATCGCCCCAGCGGCGTAAGGTTGAGGTATTTACCCCCAGCAGTGCGCTGGCTTCGTGCAGCGATAGCCACTCGGTGTCGTCGGGGAGCGGCGCGGCGCTGTGCGTGCTCATCATAGCATCCTGGCTAATAAAAACGCATTGGATTGCGTGAAGAATCTGCGGCACTTACACTTAATCGATACTATTCGTCATATAAGGCAGCATACTTTAGCTGGCTTCTACTGCATTGCTTGTAGCATACTGCCCCGCTGGTAGTGTATCTACGTAGGCCAGTGCGTCCATTGCTGCCTGTTGGCCCTGGTGCGCGCAATCGGGAATACCAACGCCGCGATAGGCGCTACCGCTGAGCAGCAGGCCGGGCGGGCATAAGCGCTCAAGCGCATTCATATGCTCAAGATGTCCCACATCGTACTGCGGGTTGGCGCGCGGCCAGCGATATATACGGCTGAATAGCGGCGTGGCCTGCAGCCCAAGCACGGTGCGCAGCTCGGCCTGTACCAGCGCCAGTAATGCGGTATCCTCCAAGTCCATCACATCGGGGTTGCGCGAACCACCCACAAACACCCGCAGCAGCACGCTATCATCGGGGGCGCGGTGGGCAAACTTGCTTGAGCTTATTGTGATGGCGTTGATGCGTCGCCCTTCGGCGCGCGGTATAACCACGCCATAGCCATCCATCAGTGTGCCGACATCGGCGCGCCGGTAGGCCAGCGATACCGTGCCCGTGCTAACATAGCGAATCTGGCGCAGGCCGGTAGCGAGGCGTGGCAAAAACGATTCGACTAGCTCGGCAGCAGTGTAGGCGGGCGCGGTCAACATCACAATATCGGCATCGAGCCTTTCACCATCGTCGAGATGTATACGGTAGGGGCGCGATGCAGTTGGGTCGTGGGCCAGTGTTGCCACGCCACGCCCATTGATCAGCCGCCCGGTGAGGGATTGTACAAGCGCATTGGTAAGCCCAGCCACGCCATTCTTTAAGGTAACAAAGGGCGAGTTTGCCAGCGGTGTGCTTGGGCGGGCGCTCGTGGCCTGGCGGCGCAGGCTGGCGGCGCGCTGGGCTACCATGCCGCGAATTAAGCTGCCGTGCCTGGCCTCGACTTCGCGCAAGCGCGGGAAGGTTGCCATAATGCTCTGGCGCTCAGTTTCAGAATTGTGGATGCCCGAAAGCAGTGGTTCAGCAAGCTTATCAAGCGCCTCGCGCCCCAGCCGCCGCCGAATGAAATCGGCCACGGTTTCGTCGCTGCTGTCGCGGCGCGCGGGCAATACCAGATCGAGCGCCATACGGAGCTTCCCCACTGGCGAGATCAAGGGTGAAAGCGCAAACGGCATCATTCGTGTGGGCACGATCAGCATCATGCCATCGGGCATGGGCTGCAGCCGCCCACGCGAAAAAACATACACCTTGCCGCGCCGCTCGCTGATTGGGATGAGCTGATCGCCAAGCCCGAGGTCGCGCGCCAGCTGTACTCCCCACGGCTTCTGGGTAATAAACGAATCGGGGCCGCCTTCGATCACAAAATCGTCAACCGTATCGGTGAGCAGCTTGCCGCCCCAGCGTTTCTCGCGCTCGATTAAGGTGTAACGTATTGCTAGCCCCCGCGCCTGCGCCTCGCGTTCAAGGTAAAACGCTGCGCTCAGGCCCGTAATGCCGCCACCAATAATCACAATATGGGGAATAGGCGAGGAATAGCCATTGTTGGTGTGGAGTATATCTATCATAAATCTATCAAATCTATCAAATCTACCACTAGTCTGCTGTAGTTTACTCGCGTTGTGCAATACTGTCAAGGCGGATTTCTTCTTGCTTTGGGCGATTCTGCTGCACAAAATAGATACATTTCTTGCCCAAAATCTGTATTATTTTGTGGTAAGAAAAAGCGGCTCGAATCTGAGCAGATTCGCCGCGCATATCCCGAAATCGTGCAACAAATCGTTTTGTGTGCGGAAAAACCGCGCACAACGAACATGAGGAGTACCACTCTGCCGAAGGCGCAATCCGCCAACTGCGTAAGTCCTAAAATTATGGCGTGGATGGTGGTATTACACCGACGACGATGCTGCATGCCTGGTGGCAGCGTAGATTTGAACGGGAAATGCCCGGCACTATGCTAGAGTCAGGCTATAGCGCGCCCTGCTCGATAGCCAGGCGTAGCTCGCCATATACCCGCGCCAGATCGGCCAGCTGGTAGTGGGCATTTAGGCCCGAGGGATTGGGTAAAATCCATACGGGCGTTGCACCGAATGGCTGCTGCTGACGCCCAAGTGTGGCGCGCGGCTGCCGAAAGGCCGTGCGAAATGCGCTGACGCCGAGCACCGCCAACACACGCGGGTGCAATGCATCGATCTTGGCCTGCAGCCGTGCGCCGCCTTCAACCAGCTCGGCGGGCGTAAGCTCATCGGCGGTGGCAGTAGCGCGGGCTACCAGGTTCGTAATGCCGTAGCCAAGGGGCAGTAGCTCGTGCTGTTCGCTGGGGTGCAGCTGGCGCGGCGTGAACCCGGCGGCATACAGCGTGGGCCAGAAGCGGTTGCCTGGTCGGGCGAAGTGGTAGCCAGTGACGCCCGAGTACAGGCCGGGGTTAATGCCGCAGAAGAGCATGCGCAACCCTGGCCCAATCACATCCTCGATCGTGCGGCCAGCGGCGGCAAGCAGTTCGGTACGGGTGGGTTTGGGGTACGGCATTACGAAACGCCAATATCCCAGGCCGCATCAAGGTCTTTTGCCGAGAAGCGCCGAAACGCCAGCACCGTGCTGGTTTGCAGAATGCCCTCGATCTGCGAAAGCCCTTCAGGCACTGCCTCGGCGAGCTGCTCGTATTCGGCCAGGCGCAGCACCACCAGAATATCGAAATCGCCGGTGACGCTGTATACCTCGGCAACACTGGGCATATTGGCGATTTGCTGTGCTATATCGGCAATTTTGCGCGGCGCGGCTTTAACCATCACAAAGGCGGTGAACATTGGTGTTGCTCCTCTGCTGGGCGGCTTGCGCGCAGTATAGCGCAAGGCTTGCGAAGGTGCAAAGCATTCCGTAAGAGATAAATGCACATGTTCACGCTGTGGTGTGTTGATAAACCCGTTTGTGGGTTTCCAGCGCCCTGAGTAACGTTTTACAATGTGCTATAATGCCGCGCAATGCGCAAACAGACAGCCTGCCATTGAGGAGCTAGCGATGACCTGTTTGCTCTGGCTTGGCGTTGTGATGCTGGTTGGGGCACTACTCTACTGGCTGATCGTCGTCGGCGAAGGTACATACCTGGGGCGCTACGCGGTGCGTTTTCTGTACCAGCGCGGGGCGGGCATCTACGATCAGGTGCGCGCGCATGTGGTGGCAAATGATGAAACTGTATTGCTGCCACTGCTCCACGCCGCACTCGTGGGCTGCTTGGCACCGCGTGTGCTGGATGTTGCTACTGGTACGGGTCGCATCCCTTTGCTGCTGGGTCGGCAGCCCTGGTTTGGCGGTACAGTATGTGGCATCGACCTGACACCGGCAATGCTGGCGCGCGCCCAATCGAAAATTGGGGCGGCTGGCCTGAGCGAGCGCGTCGAGCTGCGGCTTGGAAATGCGGGGGCACTGCCCTGGCCCGATGGAACCTTTGATCTCGTGGTGTCGCTCGAAGCGCTTGAGTTCTTTCCGCGCCCGCGCCGCGCCCTGGCCGAAATGGCGCGGACACTGCGGCCCGGCGGAACGCTTCTGATTAGCAAATATCCCGATGCCTGGGCACGTGCCTTGCCGCTGAAAGCCCTGACACGCCGGGGGATGCAGCGCACGCTGGCGCGCTTGGGGGTGGACGTTGCCGAATTTCGCGCCTGGCAGCCAGGGCACTACGAATTAGTAATTGCTCGGAAGCACTGAGTTTGCAGCACACATAGGCCGATGGGCGTGCCCTATTCAGCACACAAAATTGTATGACACAGGCAAACCCGCCATCTATTCCACTCTTGCATGGTCGCTATCGCATTGAAGAGCTGCTTGGCACTGGCCGCCTGGCGGTGGTGTACCGCGCCTACGACGAGCGTTTACAGCGCCAGGTGCTGGTGCACATGCTGCGCCGCGAGCTCAGCGGGCAAGAAACCTTGCGCCAGCGCTTTGTGCAAGAAGCGCATCATAGCGCGCGCCGTTCGCACCAATCGCTACTTGAAGTATTCGACAGCGGCGAAATTGCGGGCCGCCCATATATGATCACCGAGTTTGTGTCTGGGCGTACACTGCGCGAGGTTGGCGCGATGGCGCTTGAAGAAGCGCTACTCTACTTCCGCCAGTTGGTAGGGGCGGTAGCCGTGTGCCAGGCAGCGGGTGTGCCGCACCCGCCAATTTCCAGCAATAATGTCGTGCTCGTCGCCGATGGTCATGTCGAGCTACTAGAAAACTGGCGTACGGCGCCTGCCGAGCAAGCGCTCGATATCGCGGCCTATCGCGCACCCGAGCGGGTGGCTGGCGGCCCGCTGACCCATACCACGACGGTGTACGCGCTTGGTTTACTGCTGATCGAGATGCTCACTGGCAAACGCCTGGTAACTGGCGACGACCCACGCGCAGTCGCGCAGCAACACCTGACATTACGCATCCCATCACTCGCCGAACTTCGCCCGCTGCTCTTTGCGCCCGCGCTGGATACCTTGCTCAAGCGCGCCACCGATCGCCTGCCCGAACAGCGTTTCCCCGATGCGGCAGCCTTAGGCCGCGCGCTTGACGAGTTGCGCCGCGCACTGAGTACCGATACACAACGCCTTGAACAGCCACCGGTGCCCCAGGGGGTGCGCGCACGCATCAATCGTACAACCAGCCAGTGGCGCGCGCAGCCACAACCAGTAGCGGTGGCCGTGCCCGCGCCTACCGCGCCGCCTGTCGCCCTGGCCGATACTGCGCCTGTCCCGCCGGTGCGTATGCCTTCTACCGCGCGCCGCTCGTTAACTGGCCTGGCAATTATGCTGGCTATGCTGGTTGTGTTCGCCTGTGGGGCCTATTATGGCGTAACCGTAATTGTCGATCGGCTCGCGCATATTCAGCTGCCGCGCCCTTCGATTGAGCTGCCCGACCTTGGGTTTACCCTGCCCGACCTGGGCGTCGATCTGCCGGGGTGGCTAACCGGCATTATTAGTGGCGGCGGGCAGGTGTGGGTCGTGAATATCGATGGCATCGAAGGGCTGAACCTGCGCAGTGCGCCCGGCACGCAATCTGAGATTATTACGTATTTGCCAAGCGGTACGCACGTGCGCCAAATTGGCGGGCCAAGCAGCGCGGATAACACCCAGTGGTTGCAGGTGCGCGCCGACCTGAATGGGCAGGTGGTTGAAGGTTGGGTGTCGCAGCTGTATCTCAAGCCTGAATAATCAACGAGCGTGAACCATCTTGCACGCAGACACGAAATCTATTGTCGGTTGAGAGTACGCTCGTGCGCGCTGGAACGTGGTAAAATACGATAATTCGAGCGCCAAAAAATATTGCAATGCACATATTATAACCCCTGCGCCGCTGAGGTTCCGTCGTACTGGGGCATGAGTTGGCTGCACACCTCATTCTATAATTTGCCAACCCATCGGTTGAGCGGAGCCGCCTGAACATAGATTATGAAGGAGATATTCCATGCCGCTCACGTTACCCGATGCAGTGCTGCAACGCTTGAAACAAGCACAACGCATTGTGGTGCTCACTGGTGGTGGTATGGCAGCTGCCAGCAATGTCCCATCGTTTCGCGAGGCGCATACTGGCGAGTGGGCGCAGTACGATGTGAGCGAGCTGGCTACGGTGCAAGCTTACCTGCGCAACCCACGCATGGTGTGGGAATGGTACGAACATCGCCGCCATACTGCCGAAGCCGCTGAGCCTAGCCCGGCGCACTATGCACTGGTTGATCTCGAACAGCATTTTCCCACCTTTACGCTTATTACTCAAACAATCGATGGTTTGCACTGGCGTGCAGGTTCGCGCGACATGATCGAGCTGAATGGTTGTTTACGCCGCAGCCGCTGTTACGAAGCTGGTCACGTTATTTCGGCCTGGGAAGATGTTGGCGAATCTCCGCCACGCTGCCCCCATTGCGGCAGTATGTTGCGCCCAGGCGTGGTGATGTTTGGCGAAGGGCTGCCCGAATGGGAGCTGCGTACCGCACGCGCCGCCGTTGAGCAGTGCGATGTCTTTATGTGTATTGGTGATGTTGGCGCGATTGAACCCGTAGCCTCATTCCCATTTGTCGCGAAGCGCGTTGGTGCATTGGTGCTCGCCATCGATGCCGAAAACTCGATCTATACGCTGATGGCCGATCATGTGATTGACCAGCCGCTGAGCGTGGCGCTACCGGATCTGGTGCAGCTCATCGTCGGCGATGTAGGCGATCTTGAGGCATTTGCGGTCGATCAATGAAATCGCTCTTTCTCCGTTCGACAAAATACGATGGTAGCTTGCACTATTCCTACCCAACGCAGGTGGTGCACGAAACTAGCACGGTATTGACGGTTTATGTTGGCCCAGGTACGCCAATTAAAAGCTACCGTGGCGCGATGTACGCCACCCATCATAGCTTGCAATACTATTGGGCCGATCGGCGCTACAACCTTCATATTAGCTGGTACGGCGATTGGCGACCTCGCCTGCACTATATCAATATTGCCACGCCTGCCACCTGGAATGAAGGAACGATCCATTTTGTCGATATGGATTTAGATGTGATCTGGCGCGCACAAACCGGCGAAGTGCTGCTCGACGACGAAGATGAGTTTGCGCTTCATCAGGTGCGGTTTGGCTACCCACCTGCGCTGATTACTGCCTGCCAGCGCAGCAGTGCCGAGGTAATGGAGCTGATTGCCCAGCGCGTGTATCCCTTCGATGAGAGCTTGTACGCTTGGAGGCCCAATGGTACTCCGTAGCGAACGAGTGGCGATTCGCTCCTGGACGTTCCACGACGACGAGCTAGCCGACGATTGGCCGCCGTATAACGATCCATTTGAGCCGTTGTGGAATCTGCCGCGCCAGGTTGGGCTGGCGCATGACGTGTGGTCGTTTTTCGAAAGCTCAGCCTTACGCCGCACCTGGGCAGTAGAAGATTATAGCGGACGTCTGATTGGCCGCATCTCGCTGCGCGATATCGATACCCGTAAATCACAAGCACGCCTGGGTATTACCTTCAGTGCAGCATATACAAGTCAGGGCTTGGGCACCGAAGCGCTTGCGCTGTTCCTTAATTATTACTTCACCGAGCTTAAATTTCTTATTATGGTGCTCGATGTGGCTGCCCCTAACGAACGGGCTGTGCGCTCGTATGAACGCCTAGGGTTTAGCTGTGTCGGCGGCGATTGGCGTATCGCAGATAGTCGTTTTGATCAGCGCGTACTGGAACACCCACGCTATGCTCATTTACAGCGTTTTTTTCGGCGCGGCCAGAAGGGCGTGTATGTTGAATTTTACGAAATGCAGCTGCACAAAAATGATTGGCTCCATGGGCATTAGATCATGGGTGATAGGATAACAGGACTTTTTGTTGCCTTGCTCCTCTGTGTTGGCATGCTATCATACACCTCGGTAGAGCTTGTTATATTGCATCCTGTACCCTCGCACTGCGGAGCGTGTATGTCGCTAATAGCTGGAAACCTTGGTATTGTGCAACGGCTCCTCGACGGGCATCAAAAACGCTGGGCGGTGTGCGCCGGTTGTGCTGCCCACCTGTATGGCGATCGGCGACCGATTCAGGATGTGGATATCATAGTCGGCGCAGGCACTCTGGCCGAAGTCATCAAATTGCTTCAGCAGCAACAAAAAGCCGTTCAGTATGATGGCCAGCGAATTCTTTGGCGCGGTATTAAGCTATTCGACGACCTAAGTATTCGCCGCGGTACACAGGTACATCCCTTCCTCCTCGATGATGCGATGGTAGGCCATTTGCGCCGCATACCTCTGTTAGGCTCGCAGGTATTAGTGCTTGCCCCCGAAGATGTATTAGCGCATAAAGTAGTGTTAGGGCGGGGCGCCGAGCAAGGCAAGCATGATCTTGCCGACGCAGCGGGGATTGTGCGCCGCCAACAGCTCAATCTCGATTATGTGCGCGAGCGTTTGCACCTCATGAATGCAATTGATGCTGCAACCCCAGCATTTGAGCGCCTGGGGATAGCGATCTAGCATATACCTGCTCAATTTCGCGCATCTATCTCGAACGCAAATGGCTGTATGTGCTTCCACCAGGATGTGGTAGGTATGAAGGCTGCGCGATACGTGCGTTTACGACCACAGATCATAACTGCCAGACGTACCGTAATACTGCTTTCTTACGGTACAATAGTAATATTAAACATACTCATATCAAAGTTCCTGGGCTTGGTTGTTGGGCCATTGCTCATCCATGAATGATGCGCATTCTGGTTTGAGAAATAGGGCATCGCCATGTTAGCGCAGTTTATCTACTCAGCTAAAATTCTGATTATTGACGATGAGTTAGACAACGTCTTCCTGATCGAGCAGATTTTGCGGCGGCGAGGGTATACCAATGTGATTGGTACAAACAACCCACGCACCGCACTTGAGCAGATCGAGCGTGAACGCCCTGACTTGATTGTGCTTGATCTGATGATGCCGTATGTTAGTGGCTACGATATTCTGGCGCAGCTAAAGCATATTCAGCTGCCCGGCGAATTTTTACCGGTGCTTGTGCTCACAGCCGATATCAATAATAGCGCGAAAGAGCAGGCGCTCTCGGCAGGGGCAAAAGATTTCCTGACAAAGCCCGTAAACACTTCGGAATTACTCTTACGCATCTGGAATATGATTGAGACGCGCTTTCTCTATTTAGAGCTTCAGCGCCGTAACGCCCAGCTTGAATTAAATGTTGAAAGCAAAACGCGCGCACTCGAGCAATCGCGCCGTGAGATCGCCGAATCACAGGATGAAATTTTAGCGCGGCGTAAGAACGAAGCGGTGCTGCTTCAGGCGAAAGAGGCTGCCGAAGCCGCCAACCGTGCGAAGAGTACCTTTTTGGCGAACATGAGTCACGAGCTACGCACGCCGCTCACCGCGATTATTGGCTATAGCGATCTCCTACTTTACCAGGCACACGCGCGTGGGTTTAACGAGCTGGTTCCCGATATTACCATCATACAATCGGCTGGGCGGCACCTGCTGGCGATGATTAGCGATGTGCTTGATCTTTCAAAAATTGAAGCTGGCAAAATGCAGCTAAGTCTAGAGACCTTTGACCTTGCTGCTTTAATGGCAGAATTAGCGACCACGATACAACCCCTGGTGCGGCAGAACCAGAACGAGCTGCTGCTCGAATGTGCACCTAGCACTGGGGCGATGCACGCCGACCTGACGAAGATGCGCCAGACCTTGTTGAATTTGCTGAGCAATGCGGCAAAGTTTACCACGCAGGGTAAAATCACGTTTACATGCGCCCGCGAGCGGGTTGAGGACGAAGATTGGATCCGCTTCGGTGTCGCTGATACGGGCGTTGGTATGAGCGATGAGCAGCTGCAACAGCTGTTTCAATCGTTTACTCAGCTGAATACGCTGCCCTCCCAGAAGGTTAGTGGCAGTGGGCTAGGGCTCGTATTGAGCCGCCACTACTGCCGCATGATGGGTGGCGATGTATTTGTTGAAAGCTCGCTAGGTGGCGGTTCGGTGTTCACCGTGCGCTTGCCAGCAACGGTTACCAATCATACGGCTAGCAATATCCTCGCTGTGTAATGTTTCGCCAACGCCGTTGCCTGCATATATAATCGCCGCTGCTCACGCGGAACTCCCTGGCCGCGCTGCGCGTCTCTCTAACAGATTGTGTTGCCATAAGGCACAGGAGCGCGCATATGAATCGTCCTGCTGTTCGGGTGGCTGCGGCCGCCGTTGTATTGGCGCTGATTGGTGGGCTGGTGTTTGCCCTGCGCAGCCGCCCCGCGCCAGTAGTGGTGGTGCCGACCCCTCGCTCGACCATTGTTCCGCTACCCCCGCGCTTGCCCTACACCCCGGTTCCTGCAGATACGATTGCGCCTGTGGTTGTGCAGCGCACACCCGCGCGCGGTGAAGAATTGCCGCCCGGTAGCCTGATTGAGCTGGTGTTCGATCGGGCGATGGATAAGCCTGCGGTTGAGGCGGCGTTTAGTGTTGCACCCGCAGTGCCTGGTGCGATCGAATGGGCTGATGCGCGCACGTTGCGCTTCCGGCCGAGCCAGCCGCTGCCACGCGCGCGGGTGTTCGATGTTGCGTTGAGCCAGGGCGCGAAAGCTGCCGATGGCGCGGCGCTGCGCGAGCCGTTGCAGTTTCGCTTCAGCACAGCGGGTTTCCTCGAAGTGGGCCAGGTGATTCCTGCCGATGGTGCGACCGAGGTGCAGCCAGATGCAACGATCACGGTTTTGTTCAACCGCCCGGTGGTGCCGCTGCTCGTGGCCGAACAGCAGGCGACGCTGCCGCAGCCGCTCAGCTTCACCCCGGCGCTGGCCGGGCGCGGTGAATGGCTGAATACTGCTGTATATGTCTTTCATCCCGATGCACCGCTGGCCGGTGGCACGACCTACACCGCGCAAATTGCTGCCGGGCTGCAAGGCATTGATGGCAGCCCATTACAATCGGCGTATACCTGGGCCTTCAGCACTGCCCGACCGCAAGTATTGAGCGTTGTGCCGCAGGACACCGAGCGCCTGGTGGCGATCGAGCGCACTATCAGCGTGCAGCTGAACCAGCCGATCGACCCGGCTAGCACTCAGTCGGCGTTTCACCTGCACTCGAGTAATGGCGACACGCCCGGTGCGCTTCAGGTGATTCGCGATACCATCCTGTTTACGCCGAGCGCGCGCCTGGCCTTCGACACCGATTATCAGGTGGTGCTCGACGCCGGGTTGGGCAGCGCGGCGGGTGGCAATGGGCTGGCAAGCGAGTTCCGTACCAGCTTTCGCACGGTGCCGCTGCCGCAGCTGCTGGGCACGCTACCTGCCGATGGCGATACGGCGGCGCAACCCTACACCGACCTGACCCTATTCTTCAACGCGCCAATCGACCCGGCCACGGTTATGCCCAACCTGCAGATGACGCCGCCGCTTTCGCCGACCCAGGTATATACCTACGGAACCTTGATCTATCCCGGCGATACGTCGGTTCCGGCTGGTGCGGGCTATGCCTTCCATATTAGCTTTGGCGCGCAGCCCTCGCGCGATTACGCGGCGCAGATTGGCCCGAACATTGCCGATCCGTATGGCAACCGTATCGGTCAGGGGCGCGCCATTCGCTTCCGCACGGCACCACTGCCGCCTGCGGTGCAGATTGTGATGCCCGATTACCTGGCAACCTACCGCGCGGGCGGCGTAGCGCGGGTTGGCATCAGCTCGGTGAATAGCCCCAGCGCCTCGCTGGCGCTCTACCGCCTCGTGCTCGACGATTTGCGCAACCCGTACCGCGACCCATCGCAGCTGCCGCCTGATAGCGCGCTGCTGCGCCGGTGGCAGCTGCCGCTCAATACGCCGCTCGACAAGCCAACGCTGAGTATGGTTAATCTGCTGGAAAATAACGGCGCGCTCGACCCCGGCGTATATCTGCTCACGCTCGACCAGGGCGCGGCCGCACCGCAGCAGCACATAATGGTTGTCTCGAACATTAATGTCATGCTCAAAACCGCCCCGAAAGAGGCGCTGCTGTGGGCCAATGATCTGCAAACCGGCGCCCCGGTGAGCGGGCTGGACTTCGAGCTGTTCGACGACCAGGGCAACGCGCTGGGCCGCGCCACCACCGATACGAATGGCGTGGCGCGCGTGCAGCACGACCGCAACCAGAATCAGGGCATCCTGGCGATTGCGCGCCAGCCGTTTGCGGCGGCTTCGTCGAACTGGGCGCGCGGCATTTCGCCGTGGGAATTTGGTATCGAGAATACCTCGTTCCTACCCTCATTGGCGATGCATGTCTATACCGACCGGCCACTCTACCGGCCCGGCCAGGCCGTACATTTCAAGGGCGTGGTGCGGGCCGAGCGCGATGTAAGCTTTAGCCTGCCAGCTACAACCACCGCCAACGTCATGATCAACAACGTGAATGGCGAGCAGATTTTCCAGCAAACCCTGCCGCTCAGCGCCAACGGCACGTTCAGCGGCAGCCTGACCCTGGCCGATAGCGCGGCACTGGGCGGCTACAGTATCAATGTGTCGGTTGGCGACCAGTCACTGAGCTTCCCATTCACAGTCGCGGCCTACCGTGCGCCTGAGTTTGCGGTGAATGTACGCGCGCTCGCCGAGGTGGTGCGTGGTGCGCCGGTGGCAGCGACTGCCGAGGTGCGCTACTTTTTCGGCGGGCCGGTGGCGAATGCGCCGGTGCAGTGGAATGTACTGGCGAATAGCTACCGCTTCAGCCCGGCATGGGGCGGGCGCTACCAGTTTGGCGATACCGACGACCCCTGGCGCTGCTGGGAGTGCTGGTGGCAGCCCGCCGCGCCGCCACAGCCAATTCTGAGCGGCAGCGGCACCACCGACGCGCAGGGTAATCTCACCATCACGCTTCCTGCCGAGCTGAAAGATGCGCAGGGCGTGCCAATCACCGACAGCGTGCAGCTGGCGATTGAGGCCAGCGCAACCGGGCGCGACAACCAGGTGATCAGCGGGCGCACGAACATCGTTTCGCACCGAGGTAGCCTGTACCTTGGCCTGGCCCCGCGCAGCTACGTGGCGCAGGCAGGCGAAGCGCAGCAGGTAGACCTGGTGGCGAGCGACACCGCTGGGCAGCGCCAGCCGAACCAGACGATTGATGTTGAGCTGGTGCGCTACAGCTGGGACAACAAATTTATTGCCGATGCGAACGGCGGCGGGCACTGGGAATGGCGCGAGGCGCGCACCCCGGCGGGCAGCCAGCAGGTGACGACTGATGCAAAGGGTGAGGCCGTCGCGAGCTTCACGCCGCCCGAGGCTGGCTCGTACCGGCTGGTGGCGCGCGGGCGCGATAATGGCGGCCGGGTGGTGCAGTCGTCAATCTTCGTGTGGGTGGCGGGCGATGGCTATGCCCCCTGGCGGCGCGACAACAACGACCAGATTTCGCTCATTTCGGATAAGACCAGCTATACGCCGGGCGAAACCGCCGAAGTGCTCATTCCCTCGCCATTTACGCAGCCGCACTGGGCGCTGATTACGGTCGAGCGCGGCGGGATTTTGAGCCACGAGGTGCGCAAGCTCGAAGGCAACAGCAGCGTGTTTCGCTTGCCCATCACTAACGCGCATGTGCCAAATGTGTATGTCAGCGTCACGCTATTCAGCCCGCCCGACGCGCCAGGCCGCCCCGCCGATTACAAGGTTGGCGTGCTGCCGCTGGCGGTCGCGCCCGACCCGCAAACCCTGCGCGTGACGGCCACGCCCGACCACGCGCCCGCTCAGCCTGGCGAAACCGTGCGCTACACCATCAACGTGGCCGATACGCAGGGCCGCCCGGTCGCCGCTGAATTGTCGCTCGATCTGGTTGACCAGGCGGTGCTGAGCCTGATGCCGCGCATACCCGACGCGATCGGCGTGGCCTTCTACAGCCGCCGCCCGCTGGCGATTGCCACTGCGAGTGGCCTGAGCATCTCGGGCGACCGCTTCCTGCGTCAGTTCGAGCAAGACCTGGAGCGCCAGCAGCGTGAGCGCCAGCAGCGTGAGCGCCAACAGGCCCCGCCTACATCGCTGCCCACTACCGCCGCCGATACAGCCGGCGGCGCAGCTGCTGGCGCTGTACCCGCCGCTGCACCCACCGCCGCTCCGGCTGCCACATCAGCCCCGGCTGCGCTTGAATCAAGTGCGAAGAACGCGGCTCAGGGTAGCACACCCACCGTGCGCGAGCAGTTCGCCGACACGGCCTACTGGAACGCGACGATTACCACTGACGCAAATGGCAGCGCCAGCGTGGATATTGCCCTGCCCGACAACCTGACCACCTGGGTGCTGCGCGGCGTGGCGCTCACCGCCGACACCCGCGTGGGCGAAGGCACCACCGACCTACTTGTCACCAAGCCGATGCTGGTGCGGCCCGTTACGCCGCGCTTCCTCACCGTCGGCGACACGGTTGAACTCGCCGCGAATGTGAGCAACAACACCGCCAGCCCGCTAACTACTCAGGTGGGACTCACGGCGCGCGGCATTACCGTCACCGGCGAGCTAACCCAGACGCTGACCATCCCGGCCAATGGCGAGGCGCAGGCCACCTGGCGCGCCAGCGTGCCCGATGTCACCGCCGCCGACCTGGTGTTCAGCGCGGTAGCGGGCAGCTACGCCGACGCCGCGCGCCCGCGCCTGGGCACCGGCCCTGGCGGCACGCTGCCGGTGTATCGCTACAGCGCGCCCGAAATTGTTGGCACCGGCGGCCAGCTCGATGCCGATGGCACGCGCACCGAGGCGATTGGCTTGCCGCCGAATATCGACCCGCGCAACGGCGAGCTGACCGTGCGGCTCGACCCCTCGCTGGCCGCCGGGCTGCGCGATGGCCTTAAGGCGCTCGATAACCCCGATTACGAAAGCACCGAAGCGCTGGTGTCGAGTTTCCTGCCGAACATTCTTACGCTACGCGCGCTCAAGCAGCTCGGCGCAGCCAACCCCGAATTAGAGGCGCAGCTGCCGAATCTGGTAGAAGCAGCGCTGAACAAGCTTGCCAGCCAGCAGCATAACGACGGCGGCTGGGGCTGGTGGTCGCTCGCCGCCGATGGGCGCACGGTTGAGAGCAACCCGCACATCAGCGCATACGTGGTGTTTGGCCTGCAACGCGCCAAAGAGACTGGTTTCAGCGTGCGCGACGATGTGCTCACGCGCGGACTCGATTACCTTACGACTCAGCTGTTACCCACCGGCCAGCGCCCCGACCAACTCGCCAGCGCCGATGCCAATCGCCAGGCATGGCTGCTGTATGTGCTGGCCGACGCAGGCCGCGCCGACACCGCCCGCCTCGACGATCTGTACGCCAACCGCACCAAGCTCGGCGTGTATGCGCGCGGATTCCTGGCGCTGGCGCTCAATCGCGCTGGCGCGACCGCAGGCGATGCACGCATTAAAACGCTGCTGGCCGATTTCAACAGCAGCGCGATTATGAGCGCGACCGGCGCGCACTGGGAAGAGCGCGAGCGCGACTGGTGGAGCATGAACACCGACACGCGCACCACCGCAATTGTGCTGCTGGCGCTCACGCGGCTCGACGCGCAGAACCAGCTCAACCCGAACATTGTCCGCTGGCTGATGGTAGCGCGCAACGACGGCGTGTGGGAAAGCACGCAGGAAACCGCCTGGTCACTTATGGCGCTGACTGACTGGATGGTTGCGACCGGCGAGCTAAAGGCCGACTATGACTACGGCGTGTGGCTGAACAATGCAGCGCAGGCCAGCGGCCATATTACCCCCGCCGACGCGCAGACGCCAATTGTATTGCGGGTGCGCGTAGCCCAGCTACTGCAAGACGCGGGCAACCGCCTGACGATCGGGCGTGGCGCGGGCAGTGGGCGGCTGTACTACACCGCGCATCTGCGTGCCTTCCTGCCCGTGGAGCAGATTCAGGCGCTCGATCGTGGCGTGACGGTGCGGCGGCGCTACACCCTGGCAAGCTGCCAGGACGGGCCGAAATGCCCAGCGGTGAGCGAGGTGAAGGTCGGCGATGTCATTCGTGTTGAGCTAGAGATCATCGCACCGAACGACCTGTATTATCTCCAGGTCGAAGACCCGCTACCCGCTGGTGCTGAAGCGATTGACACAACACTTGCCACCACCAGCGTGCTTGCGCCCCCGCCCGAGCTTCAGCAGCCCGTGCCGATTGAGGGGCCGGTAGCACCTGCCGCTGAGGCGCGCGTCGCCCCGCCAATCGACGTGTGGTGGGGATGGTGGCGCTGGTATAGCCGCAGTGAGCTACGCGATGAAAAGGTCGTGTTGTTCGCCGATTATCTGGCGCGTGGCGCATACCTGTACAGCTACACCATGCGCGCGACGCAGGCGGGCGAGTTCCGCGTCATTCCTACCACCGCGCACGAGCAGTATTTCCCCGAGGTGTATGGCCGCGCCGATGGGCAGCTACTGCGCATCGCCGCCAAATGAGCTGAGACGACTGACGAATGACGACCGACCACGATATTCCCTCGTGGTCGGTCGTCATTTGTCGGTCGTCGAACGATAGATGATTAGCTTACCGGCACATTCACCGGTGTATTCGCTAGCACATAATCATATGCGCTTAGCGCGGCGCGCGCGCCATCGCCGATCGCAATCAGAATTTGCTCGCCAAACGCGGTAGTTACGTCGCCAGCGGCAAATAGCCCGGGTAGCGTCGTCGCGTAGCGCTCATCGACCCAGATAAAGCCCTCGGCGTCGGTTTGGGCGATATGCTGCACCAGCGCGCTATTGGGCTTCAGCCCCAGATCGACAAATGCTGCATTCACGCGCAGGCGGTGATGCTCTTCGCCGCGCTCAACCACCAGCGCCGTGACATTGAACGGCCCCACGACCGACTTCACATGGTAGCCCTCAAGTACCTCGACATTCGGGCGCTGGCGCAGCGCGCGGCCAAGTGGCGTTTCAAGCTCGCCCTCGCTGGGCACAACCACATACACATGCGAGGCGCTGCGGGCCAATTCGGCGGCACCGCGCAGGGCGCGCAAGGTTGAGCCAATCACGGCTACTGGCTTCCCGGCAACAATATGTGCATGCGTCGTTGCTGAATAGCCCAGGCCCTGGTTGAGCAGATCCTGCGCGCCAGGGGTATCGAGCTGCACCGGAACCGCGCCGGTAGCCACCAGCACCGCCAGGGTTTCCAGCACGCCATGGCCCTCAGTCGCTACCTGAAATGTGCCATTGGTTTTGGTAATGCTAGTTACGCGGTCGCAGAGCAGCTGCGCTTCGTGGGCGGCTACTTGCTGCTTGAGCGCGCGCGATGCCTCGGCTCCCGCGACATACTCTTCACTGTTCTGGCCTTGTAGGTGCTGTTGGGTTCCGGCTTTGCCGCCGATTTTCTCATAAATCATGAGGGCGTCGAGCTGCTTGCCAAAGGCATACACCGCCGCCGAAAGCGCTGCCGCGCCCCCGCCGACGATAATCAGATCGTGCATACTTGTGCTCCTTTGCTGTTGAAGTGGGGAAACTAGGTGCTACCAGCAGTATACGCAGCTGGCGCGCAGTGCGTGTAAAGAAAGCGCAACAGGCAATGATGGGCCGTTCACGGCGTGTAAGCCTTTCGTAAGGATTGAATAAGCCATCAGTGATAGGGTATTGGTAAAGGCAACAGGCGGAATATAGCGGTGGCGGCAATGTAGAACTTTTGGGGGTGGTTTGTCAGCCGTCGGCCGTCGGCTTGGGCAGTTTTTTTTGATGCGCTTAGGAGTTACGCAGTTGCGTTGTTCGGCAGCTCAATAGGAGGCTTTTTGCCTGCGGCAGCATAGTACCAAACTGTTTTTGGTGTTCCGCTGTTGGTGCGAAGCGCCAACAGCGGAACACCATGATACAAACGTACCGCTCTGCCGCTGGCGAAAAACGCCCACCGCGGAACTTGTGTATGTAATAGGTGCCTTAGCATCTTGGAGGAACGTATGGTTCAACGATTGATACCAGTGCTCGTTTTGGCAGTGTTGGTAGGAGGTGGCATGCTTATAGCCGGGGTATTTCGGCGCGATTCCGGTGCCACAGCGCCGCCTATTCGCAACAGTGCCAGCCAGGCAGTGAGTGCGCCTACAGCCGCGCCCATACCCACAGCAACAGCGCTGCCCCAGGCCGATGGCCCGGCCGCCCCCGGCTTCGATGGCGGTGGGGCGTGGCTCAATTCCGCGCCGCTCGCCCTGCCCGACCTAACCAAGCAAGGCAAGGTTGTGCTGGTCGATTTCTGGACATATGGCTGCTACAACTGCCAGAACACGCTGCCGTATGTAAAGCAGTGGTGGGAACGCTATAAAGATCAGGGGCTGGTGATTGTAGGCGTACATACGCCTGAATTTCAAGCCGAGCACGAGCTAGCCAATGTGCAGGCTGCCGTGCAGCAGCAAGCTATTGGCTGGCCGGTGGTGCAGGATAATGACTACGCGATCTGGCGAGCCTATGGTAACCACTACTGGCCCCACTTCTACCTAGTTGATCATCGCGGAAACATCGTATACCAACACATTGGCGAAGGTGCCTACGACGAAACCGAGCGCCAGATCGTGGTGGCGCTGGCGGCGGCAAAGCAGGAGTAGGCGGCCTAGAATCAACCGGCGCGGCTACGCAAGTAGCCGCGCCGGTTCGTTCATTGTCGGGCTGTTTAGCGCTTGCGCAGTAACATAAAGCCAGCGCCAATCAGCAGCAGCGGGAAGATATATTCCCCAACATTGAAGATATTCGCCAGGATAAGGATGCCCACCCCCAGCAGCATAAAGCCAAATACGCGCCCGCGTTTGCGCTGCGGTACCGGCCCATACGCATTCGGCTGCGTGGGCGGCACGGCCAGGTTCGGCGCGGTCGGGTCGAGCCGCAGGTTCACCGTCTTGCCCGTCGCCGGGTCGGTCGGGTTAATCGGCTGGCCGGTGATTGGGTCGTAGCGGTAGGCTTCGGGCGGCGGAACATCGCCATATCGCGGTGGCGCTGCCGTGCGCCCCTGGCTCGCCGCGCCTTGGCCCTGGCGCAACACCTCGCGTACCTCGCGACTAAATTGCTGGCCCACCTGCGATGCCTCTTCGCCAAATGTTTGCGCACGGCGGCGCCACTCTTCGGCATCAGGCGGGAAGAAGGCACCGTTACCGGTGGCACCGGCCTTAGGCATCACCAGCCATAAGATTGGGTAGATCAGCAACCCAAGCCCGCTGGTGAGCGTCACCAGCACAAAAATAAGCCGCACAATCACTGGGTCGATGGCGAAATATTCGGCCAGGCCACCACAGACGCCTGCAACAATGACTTCAGTGCGACTGCGCATCAGTCGTGGCTGCATAATAAACCTTCCTTTCGGCCGCCACATGGCGGCCTGGGTATCTATACCGTTCTGGCCGATATGACGCCGCGGGTTAATGAATTGTTGCGATGCTGTACATCACCGCATCCGCATGCAATATAGTAGCAGAATTTTGGCAGCTGTGGGCCAGGTGCGGTTTAGCGCGCGCGGCGGCGCAACCGTAGCGGCAAGCGCGCCACCCAGGCAATCGCTCGCTCCGCCCGCGCTCCGGGGAAAGGCCGCACTTCGTACCCCAGCAGCCGCACCGCCAGGTTGGTAGTGCTATAGGTCAGCACAACAATGGGTGCCAGCCCCAGCCAAAGCGCGAATGGAAAGAGGAGCCACCAGCGTGCGAGCATCCAGCGCGCCACAGGCTCAAGCGCGGGTTGGGCGCGCTGCTGCCACCATGCCCCCTGGCCCACTAGCTGCGCTAGCCAGGCCGCCAGCGCCAGCCCGCTCTGGTAGGTGATATTCAGCTGGCGCGCAAAGCTGCTGAGTGGCAGGCCCGCGGCGAGCGTGAGGATAACCAGTAACGCCAGCACAGCGGCAGCGCCGCCGGTCATTCCTAGCAAAATAAGCAGGCTATGGGGCAGGCGCTGGCGCATAGTGAAGCCAAGAAACAAGCCCGCGCCACAGGTGAGTGTCAAGGGTATCATAAAGGTCAGCCCGCTGAGCGCGGTAATGATAAAGCCAGCCACCGCCACGCTGAGCATGCCCACGCGCAAACCACGCCGCAGCACCAGCACCGCGAATACTATGGTGATAATCAGCCGCGCAAAGGTATCGATTAACGGCAGGTACATCGCGGCCAGCTGCGCCAGCACGGCGAAATCGGCCAGCAGCGCGCCTTCAGCAATCTCAATCGCGGTCAGTGGGCGTGGCATAGCAGTACTCTATCGGTGCAGATCAATGTGCGGTGTTGAGCGCGCAAACGAAAGACGAAGGGCGAACACCTGCTCACCCTTCGCCTTTATTATATAGTAACCCAATCGGTTTCAGAAATCTGCTAGCTTCAGCCCGAATACTCTAGCCACCTACCTCGTTAGGCACAATCAGGCCGTAGTTGCCATCCTCGCGCCGGTACAGCACATTAATTTCGCTGGTGCCAGCATCGCGGAATACGAAGAAATCGTGCCCGAGCAGCTCCATCTGCTCTACTGCTTCATCGCTGAACATGGGCTTCACCTGAAACTCTTTGGTGCGCACAATCCGCGGGTTGCGGGCCTCTTCGCCTGTACCATTGGTTTCGGGCAACGCCTCAATAATCTCGCCGCCCTGGCGACGCAGCTTGCCCCGCCGCCAGTGCTTATCCTTATAGCGCTGAATCTGGCGCTGCAAATTATCATACACCACATCAATTGCCGAATTCAGGTCGGCGGCGCGCTGCTCGGCCCGCAAAAGAATGCCATGATCGCCGACCAGGGTAACCTGGGCACGGTGGGTGTTGTTATCGGTGCGCCGTTGTTCTTCAGCTACCTCCACGGTTACCTTGCTAATCGAGTCAAGGTAGCGCTCAAGCTTGCCTAGTTTCTCCCGAATGTAGGCTTGATGGCGATCAGAAACTTTCCCGGTGCGGCTCTTGACGATCAGATCCATAATGCTCTTTCCTTCCCAATCGGCTGGCGGTGCAAGCCAATGCTGCGAGGAGCCAGCGCTGCTGTTGCTGTGCCCCATGCACAAAGCCCTCAACCGTAAAGGCTACGGCCGAGGGCTTCAACAGCAATTAGCGAAACAGAACGATTGATTGCACGGTGTAACCACGATTATCGCAAACGCTGCACGCCATACGTTCGCCTTTCTCTAGCTGCGGGGTTGCCCCCACGCCAGCGCTCATGGTTTCATGCAAGGCCATTGTACTATGCAGCAGAACGACATGCAAGGCTGAATTGGTAGCGATACGCTAACTATTGGTAGTGGCGCGCTGGGCCGCAACTTGCTGTTCGAGTAGCTTGACGCAGGCGTATAGCGCATCAATGTGCGGTGTAGCAACGCCAACCAGGCGGCCAAGTTCGGCCACTGCCCCCACCAGCGCGTCGATTTCGGTGGTGCGGCCAGCTTCAATATCTTGAAGCATCGAGGTTTTGTGCGCGCCTACATCAGTTGCGCCAGCAATACGCTGCTCGATCGTAATGCCGAATTCAATCCCAAGCTGCGCGGCGATGGATTGAGCCTCGGCCATGGTGGCAGTGGCAAGCGCGCGTGTGGGCGGGTAGGTGCCGATCTGTGCGAGTGTGGCGCGGGTAAGTGCGCTAATTGGGTTGAAGGCCAGGTTGCCCCACAGCTTTACCCACAGCTCGTTGCGGATGCGTGTGCGAATCGGCGCTTTAAGCCCTGCCCGATTGAAGATCTGGGCGATCGCCTGTAGGCGGGCAGTTTTTGTTCCATCCAGCTCGCCCAGCGCAAAGCGGTTGCCCTCGATATGGCGCACAATCCCCGGCCCGGTCAGCTCGGCAGCCGGGTATACCACGCAGCCAATCACACGCTCGGGTTCAATCGTGGTTACCAGGATGCCATCGGGATCGACCGCTGCGACCCGTTGACCTTCGTACTGCCCGCCATGTTTGTGGAAATACCACCAGGGAATGCCATTCTGCATAGGCAGCACGATTGTGTTTTCGTGGTAGAGCGCGCGCATTGCCGGGGCCAGCGCGGGCAGGCTCTGGGCCTTTACCGCCGCAATAACCAGATCGTGCGTACCGGCCGCAGCCATATCGCTGGTAGCCAGCGCGGGCCAGGCTACTTCGCGCTGGCCCGCCGTCTCAAGCGCGAGGCCGTGCTGCTGAATAGCCGCCAGGTGTGCGCCGCGCGCAATCAGCGTGACATGTTCGCCAGCCAGCGCGAGCCGCGCGCCAACATAACCGCCAATCGCGCCCGCGCCAACAATGCAAATACGCATAGATGCTCCGATCGGGTGATCCGGGAACGTACTCAGTGTCCAATTGTAGCATGACCTATGTAGGTGTATCCTTGCAGCCTGAACATAGCGATTTCAAAGCTCCGTGCTTCTCCTTCGGTGCTTGGGGCGAGACACTTAAACGCTTCGTATTTTTGCCCAGGCGGCACAATCTGGGGTGTGCGCTGGGATCGTATGCTGCTGGTAATACCCAGGCGTTACACTACCTCTCACCATGATTGCAACATGGCCATACATCAACATCGTAGCCAAACGTTCTGAACTATGGGGCAATCTGCAATGCTATCACTATCATCAACCCGTACCGTACTTATTGGCGCAACCAACCCCGACCTCGGCATGCTCATCAGCCGCATCATCAAACGCCGATTTCAATCGAGCAACTGCATGCTAAGCAGCTCGGGCGCAGGCCTGCTTGAAGCCATGAATCTGGCGGATATTGACCTCGTGATCACCGACGAATGGCTGCCCGACATGAGCGCATATACCCTCAGCCAGAACCTCAAGCGGCGAAATCCGCACCTGCCGGTCTTGTTGCTCACGGCGCTCCCTTCATCGCACCTGGAAGCAGCGATGCAACAGGAACAAGTCGATGCCTTTCTCACCAAGCCATTTCATATCGATGAGCTGACAAGCGCGGCGGCTAATATGTTTGCGCTGGCTGTGTAACGCAAACCCATATACTTTCTCAATTGCTTCCTCACAATCTCTAAATATCTGTTTGCTACGATGCCTACATCAATCACATAACACTCCATGCCAGCAATGGCATAGCGTGATGATGGAGGTTTCCTATGCAAACAACCCTTCCGTTTCCTCGGGCACATACCCCGGCTGGTACTCAGCGGCCCAAACGCCGCTGGGCGCGCTGGCTGATCGCTCCTGTGGTGCTCGCTTTACTGCTTGGCGGCGGCCTCTGGTGGCGCTCGGCTAAGCAAGCTAGCACCAGCACGACGACGACCGCGACTGTAAACCAGGGTGATCTTACTGTTTCTGTTAGTGGTAGCGGCACGGTTGCCGCCGCCCGCACCGTTGATCTGGCATTTCAGCAATCGGGCACGATCACCGCCGTTGACGTGGCGGTTGGTCAGCAAGTAAAGGCCGGGCAAACCCTGGCCCAGATCGATGCAAGCGCCTTGCAGCTTGCACTAGAACAGGCGCAGGCCAACCTCAAGGCGGCGCAGGCCAATTATGCAAACGTGCAAGATGGCAGCGCAACCACGCAAGACATTACCAGCGCCGAGGCTCAGCTCACCAGCGCCAAGGCACAGCTTCAGCAGACCAAAACCGGCACCGCTACTGCCGCCGACATTGCCAGCGCAAAAGCGGCGCTTGCCGCCGCGCAGGCCAAGCTCGATGCGCTCAAAAACCCCAGCCAGGTTAATCTCAGCGCAGCACAGCTGAAGGTAACGCAGGCGCAAACGGCGCTGGAAAGCACGCGCAATAGCGCCTCGCAGGCCAAAACCAGCGCCCAATTGCAGCTGCAAAATGCGGTGAACGCGCTGACGCAGGCACAATCGAAATACTCGATCGCGCTGCAAAACTGGCAATATGTGCAGGAAACCGGCAACGACCCGGTGAGTCCAACCAAGACAAACGCACAGGGCAAATCGGTGGCGAACACGTTGAACGATACCCAGCGCCAGCAATACTACGATGCGTATGTGCAGGCCCAGGCCGCGCTCGAAAGCGCACAGAATAACGTTCAGCAATCGCAAGTGGCCTACGATACCGCGCGCCAGAACGAGGTAACCAACGTCCAGCAGGCCGAGTTGACGGTGCAGGCGGCCCAGGCCGATCTTGATGCGCTAAAAAAACCGAGCCAGAGCGATCTGACGCAGGCGCAGGCCGCCGTAACGCAAGCCCAGGCCAACCTGACTAACCTGACCCAGGGTGGCACTGCCGCAGCTATCGCGCAGGCGCAGGCCGCTGTGACGCAAGCCCAGGCCAACCTCGATAGCCTCAACGCGCCTGCCACCGATTCCGCGCTCACCGCAGCCGAGGCCAGCGTACTCCAGGCGCAGGTCGCCGTTGATACCGCCGAGCGCAATCTGGCGCAGGCCACCCTCACCGCACCCTTCGATGGCGTGGTGTCGTCGGTCGGGGCGGTAGTGGGCAGCACCACCAGTGCCAACAGCAGCGCGCTTATCCTGGTTGATCAGTCCAAACTGCATGTTGATGTGAGCCTCAGCGAAGCCGACGCCGCGAAAGTTGCGGTTGGACAACAGGTGGCACTCACATTCGATGCGCTGCCAGATGCCACGCTCACCGGCACGGTTACATCAGTGGCCCCGGTGGCAACCACCTCGCAGAATGTCGTGACCTACGCCGTGCAGATTGAGTTCGATCCCGGCACCACGGCGGTGAAGGTAGGGATGAGCACCACCGCCGATATTCAGGTGCAGCAGGCCAGCAATGTGCTACAGGTGCCAAGCCGGGCCATTCATACCAGCGGTACCGCCAAAACAGTCACGCTGCAGCAGGGTAACACCACCGTCACCGTGCCGGTCACAACCGGCCTGGTGAGCAACGGCAAAACCGAAATCGTCAGCAGCGGCGGCAATGGCATCGCAGCGCTGCAATCCGGCGACGTGCTGGTGGTCAGCGGCACAACTGCTAGCGCAAGCACGAGTACTTCGAGTACTACAACCAACCTGGGTGGCTTGACCGGCGGCCCACCGCCTGGCCCATAACCCTGGGCATCGCCTTCCGCATCCTTCTGCGCCCCCTTGCCTTCACCGAAAGGCAAGGGGGCGTATTGTCGTAGCACATTGTGCGAAGTGCATTCGAGAATAGGACTTGCTTGGTGCCAACATCGGCGCACTATCATCGAAACGTACCGCTTTGCCGAAGGATAAAAATCTCCACTGAGTTAGGAAATACGCAGTTGGCGTATTGAGCCTTCGGTAGAGCGGTACGCTTCATGTTTTTCGTGTGTGGTTTTTCCGCGCGGAGCGCGGAAAAACCACACACAAAAAGGTCGGCAAGTACCATGCTGCCGCAGGCAAAACGCCGCCGATTGAACCGCCGAACAACGCAACTGCGTAACACCTATGAGTGACTCGTGCCAGGAAGAAGCGAAAGCATACCTCAGCGCTTAGCGCAGACACAGGCACGGCAAGCGAAACTCCTACTTCTACATACTCTGTACATTGCATCCTAACAATATTTGAACATCTTCTTGCTACGCTACACATAGGCATAGAACAACAGGAGTGTGGCTATGAATGCAATGATCCAGGTACGCGACCTGCAAAAAACCTACCAGATGGGCGATATTACTGTTCCAGCGCTACGCGGCCTCAGCTTCGATATTGCGCGCGGCGAGTTTGTGGCGATTATGGGGCCATCCGGCTCGGGCAAAAGCACGCTGATGAACCTGCTCGGCTGCCTCGACACGCCGAGCGCCGGGCAGTACCTCCTCGATGGCCTGCCCGTCAACCAACTCGAACCCAATTTGCTGGCAGCAGTGCGCAACCGCAAAATCGGCTTTGTGTTCCAGCAGTTTAACCTGCTACCGCGCCAGGATGCGCTAGAAAATGTGGCACTGCCGCTAATTTACCTGGGCGGGGTAAGTGCTGAAGAGCGCGCCCAGCGCGCGCAAGCCGTGCTTGAGCTGGTGGGATTGGGCGATCGGCTCGATCACCGGCCCAAACAGCTTTCGGGTGGGCAGCAGCAGCGGGTAGCAATTGCCCGTGCGCTCGTTACACGCCCGGCCCTGCTGCTGGCCGACGAACCCACTGGCAACCTCGATTCGAAATCGAGCATCGAAATCTTGGCGCTTTTTGAGCAGCTGAACGCCCAGGGTATTACGGTAGTGCTGGTAACGCACGAGCCCGACATTGCTACACACGCCCAGCGCGTGCTGACAGTACGCGATGGCCTGCTCGCCAGCGATGTTCGCAACCAGCAAGCGCGCAGCACTGGGCCAGGCACATTGCGCATCGCACGGCGGCCCTCGATTAGGGGCCGAATGCCTGCGCTTGCACTACGGAGGGTATGATGAGTACGCTTGAACATTCCTTAGTGGCCTCTTCCGTGAGCGAACCTATCGCCGAGCCAGAACATCAGCTTGCCGAGCTGTACACTGGTGGTATTACCCCACGCGAAACTGCGCGCATTGCGCTGAAAAGCCTGGTTGCGAATAAGCTGCGATCGCTACTGACCGCGCTGGGCATTATCATCGGCGTGGCGGCGGTGGTGGCGCTCATGGCGATCGGCCAGGGCTCACAGGCGTCGATTACCTCAACGATCACCGCCAACGGTGCCAACCTGCTTACGGTGCGCTCGGGTTCGAGCAATGCGGGCGGCATTGGCGGCGGCGTGGGCAGCAGCCAGACGCTGACGACCGATGATGCCGCCGCGCTGGCCGACACGAGTAATGTTCCCGATGCCAGCCTGGTTTCGCCTGAATATAATGGCAACGGTCAGCTGGTGGCGGGCAGCCTGAACACCAATGCCCGAATTGTTGGCGCAACCGCAACCTACGCTGCCGTGCATAATGCGACGGTTGCTAATGGCGAATTTATTACTGAAGAAAACCAGACCAGCCGGGCCAGTGTGGTGGTGCTCGGCGCGAATGTTGCTACCACGCTGTTTCCCGATGGCGACGCAGTTGGGCAGTCGATTCGCATTAACGGGCTGAAGTTTACGGTGGTGGGCGTACTTACGTCGAAGGGTGGCAGCGGCTTCGGCTCGACCGACGACGGCGTGATTGTGCCGCTGAGCACCGCGCAATACACTCTGTTCGGCGGGCGCGCGATCAGTGGCGGCGCGGCGTTGGTATCGAGCATTGCCGTGCAGGCGAACGATTCGCAGAGCGTTGATGCGGCACTGAGCGAAATTCAGCAGACTCTGCGCACCCAGCATACCCTGGCTAGCGATGGCAGCGCCGACGATTTCAGCGTGATCAACCAGCAAGATCAGCTCGATAGCCTGACCTCAACTACGCAGACCTTGACGCTGTTCCTGGGGGCAATTGCGGCGATCTCATTGCTGGTGGGCGGCATTGGTATTATGAACATTATGCTGGTGTCGGTGCGCGAGCGTACCCGCGAGATTGGCCTGCGCAAAGCCCTGGGCGCGCGCGAAGGCGATATCTTGCAGCAGTTCATGCTCGAAGCGCTAACGATTAGCCTGCTTGGCGCACTGATTGGCTTAACCCTGGGCCTGCTAATTGCCTTCGGCGTGAATATTAGCGGGCTGATCGCAGCGGTGCCGAGCTTCAGCTCAGCGCTGATGGCGGTGGGCTTTGCGCTGGCAGTGGGGTTGGGTTTTGGCATTGCGCCCGCCCGAAGCGCTGCCCGCCTCGACCCGATTGAGGCGCTGCGCTTCGACTAAATCATCGCCCAAACCTGCCTGGTGCGGAACACAGCCAGAGCAATGTTGCGGCACCGCACCAGACAGGTTGACAAGCATCGCTCATCGCATTCTCATCTAATTGGCCGCTCCAGGCTATGCACGCGGCGAAGCAGTAGTCTATAATATCGCCACCATAGACCAACCCTCTCTGCTATCGCGTTGGTTCGAGTTTCACCCCCGTAAGGATCTACGGTTACTGCTCTACTCGGTCGGGGAGCGCTTATGACTGAGCCGCCGGAACCACGCGCCACTATTCGTCAGCGAATGCGCAGCTTGCGTGCACAGGCGCGCCGCGCGGTGCTTTTCCTTGCGGGCGTGGTTGCGGCGCTGGTTGCCATCCTGATCTATCGCGTGCTTGTGCCTGCACCGGTGCCGCTCACCGCCAAGCAGGTGCGCGAAACAATGCTCGAAACAATGGCCTTGGCAACCCCGGCACCCGCGTACTCGGCCCAGGTTTACCAGATCATTCGCCCTTCGCTGGTGTTGATTGAAACGAGCGCGACCGGCGCAGCCAGCGAAACCGACGGCTTTGGCAGCGGCGTGGTTGTAAGCGACCGCGGCGATATTCTTACCAGCCTGCATGTTGTTGCCGGGGCCGATACGATTACGCTGACCTTCGCCGATGGTAGCAAATCCGATGCGCAAGTACTGAGCGAGCAGCCCGAACATGATATTGCGGTGCTGCGCGCCACAACACCGCCGCCGCAGCTGGTACCGGCCACGCTGGGCAACCCCAATGCCATGCACGTTGGCGATGAAGCCTATGCGGTTGGGCACCCGCTCGGGCTGTACGGCTCAATGAGCGCCGGGGTTATCTCGGGCTTCGACCGCGCCTTCCGCCCACCGAATGGTGGGCCGCCGCTACGCGGCCTCATCCAGATCGACGCCGCCGTCAACCCGGGGAACTCGGGCGGGCCATTACTTAACCGCTACGGCCAGGTGATTGGCATTGTGGCCGGGCTGGTGAACCCAACTGACCAGAATGTGTTCATTGGCATTGGTTTCGCCGTGCCGATCGACGTAGCAGGCGGGGCCGCTGGCGCGCCGCCATTCTAGCGCTGGCTGCCGACAGTGAACTTGTACTTGTTATCACGCGGAGCAGCACCGCGTTTTACCGCTAGCTTTTTCGCGTTTGCCTGCGGCATACCGCCAAGAAGAAGGGTTGATTGAATGGAGCAACGTATAAACCCGGAAAGCCGCCTGATGATGGAGCGGCTGCTGTACGAAGTGAAAAAAGTGATTGTCGGGCAGGATCACCTGCTGGAGCGGCTAGTGGTGGCGCTGCTGGCGCGCGGCCACATCCTGGTGGAAGGTGTGCCGGGCCTGGCGAAAACTATGGCGATTAAGACCCTGGCCGAGGCGATCGGTGGTGAGTTCAAGCGCATTCAGTTCACCCCCGATCTGGTGCCAGCCGACCTGGTGGGCACGCGCATTTACAACCAGAAAACCGGCGAGTTTAACACCGCGCTCGGCCCGGTATTCACCAACCTGCTGCTCGCCGATGAGATCAACCGCGCGCCCGCCAAGGTGCAAAGCGCGCTGCTCGAAGTGATGCAAGAGCGCCAGGTAACGATCGGGCGCGAGACCTTTAAGGTGCCCAACCCCTTCCTGGTGCTCGCCACCCAGAACCCGATCGAGACCGAAGGCACGTACCCGCTGCCCGAGGCTCAGGTCGATCGCTTTATGCTTAAAGTGCTGGTGGGCTACCCAACCACAACCGAGGAATTTGTGATTGTCGAGCGCATGACTGGCACGCTTCAGGCGGTGCAGCGCGTGCTTAGCACCGACCAGCTGCTTGATCTGCAGCGCGATGCCGCGAATGTGTATGTCGACCCGGCGCTGATTGAGTACGCAGTGCGCATGGTGAGCGCCACGCGCGCGCCACAAGATCTGGGCCTCAAAGATATTGGGCGCTACATGCTGTTTGGCGCCAGCCCGCGCGCTTCAATCAACCTTATTCTGGCGGCGCGGGCGCTGGCGCTAGTGCGCGGGCGCGGCTATGCGCTGCCGCAGGATGTGCGCGACCTGGCGCACGATGTTATGCGCCACCGCCTGGTGCTTTCCTACGAGGCGCTTTCCGATAACATAAGTGCTGACGAACTGCTGAACCGTATGCTTGAGCGTATTCCTTTACCCGAGGTATCACTGCATGAGCGCCCCACCAACCGCCGATACGCCTGAGCGCATCCTACAGCGGCTCGATTGGCAGGTGATTCGCCGCCTCGATGGCATGCTACAGGGCGACTATCGCAGCCTGTTTCGCGGCCATGGCGTCGATTTCGCCGACCTGCGCGAGTACCAGCCGCAGGACGATATTCGCCATATCGACTGGAACGTCACTGCGCGCATGGAAACGCCGTATGTGCGCCAGTATGCCGAAGATCGTGAAATTACCGCCTGGTTTTTGCTCGATCTCAGCCCCTCGATGGACTTTGGCGCGCAGCATAGCCTCAAACGCAGCATATTGACCGACTTTGTAACGACCTTTGCGCGCCTGCTCACCCGGCATGGCAACCGGGTTGGCGCAGTATTGTATAGCAGCCAGGTGACGCAAACGATTCCGGCGCGCGGCGGGCGGCTGCAAGTGCTGCGGCTCTTGAACGATTTACTGAAGCAACCAAAGCTCGCCAAAGCGCTATTCACTAGCCTGGGGCCGCTGCTCGAAACCGGGCTGCGCATGATTCGGCGGCGCTCGCTGGTATTCGTCATATCCGATTTCATTAGCGCGCCGGGCTGGGAACAGCCGCTGCGGATGCTGGGCCAGCGCCACGATACCCTGTGCGTGCGCCTGTGGGATCCGCGCGAGCGCGAGCTGCCCGATGTTGGGCCAATTATTATGGAAGATGCCGAAACCGGCGAGCAGCTGTATGTCGATACGCACGACAAGCATTTTCGCCAGCGCTACCAGGCGGCGCAGCAGCAGCGCGAGGTTGCGCTTCAGCAAGCATTTGCGCGGGCGGGCGTCGATACCCTGGCGCTCTCGACCGAAGATGACCTGGTGCGCGCGATTATGCGCTTTGCGGCCCTGCGGCGGCGGCGAAAGGTATAGCTAATGGCAACCACTGTGAAATTACGCGCCGTTACAGAAAGCGATCTGCCGATTTTCTTTGCGCAGCAGCTCGACCCTGAGGCGAACAGGATGGCGGCCTTTACTTCGCGCGACCCGGCTGACCATGCGGCATTTCTAGCGCACTGGGCGAAAATCCGCGCCGATCCGTCAATCGTCAATCAAACGATTCTAGCCGATGAGCAGGTGGCAGGCAGTATCGCCAGCTTCGTGATGTTTGGCGAGCGCGAAATTGGCTACTGGCTTGGGCGCGAATATTGGGGCCAGGGCATTGCCACGCGCGGGCTGGCGCTATTTGTGGAGCAGCTGCACGAGCGCCCACTATTTGCCCGCGTTGCGAAAGACAACCTGGGTTCGCTGCGAGTGCTACAAAAATGTGGGTTTGTGATTATCGGCGAGGATAAAGGCTTCGCAGGTGCGCGCAACGCCGAAACTGAGGAATTCGTGCTGCGGCTCGATCAGTAAAACACCAGTCGTCGCCTTCATCCTTCGCCGCTCGCCCTTCCTCCTTCATCATGGGTGGGCCTATGTCGTTTCTCTGGCCGATGATGCTGCTACTTTTGGTGCTGGCTCCGCTGGCGGTGCTGCTCTACCTGCGGCTTCAGCGCCGCCGCCAGCACTCGCTTGAGCGCTTCGGCAGCCTGGGGCTATTTCAGTCCACCAGTCAGCAGCGCGGTGTTCGCCGCCACATTCCGTCTGCGCTGTTCCTGCTCGGGCTGACGATATTACTGGCCGCGCTGGCACGCCCCCAGGCTGCGATCAGCCTGCCGCGCATTGAAGGCACGGTCATTCTGGCGTTCGATATTTCGGGCAGTATGGCGGCGGAAGATATTGCCCCAACCCGGATGGAAGCGGCCAAAGCGACCGCGCGTGCATTTGTGCAGCGCCAGCCATCATCGGTGCAGATCGGCGTCGTTGCCTTTAGTGATAGCGGCTTTGCGGTGCAGGCACCTTCAAACGACCAGCACGCGATTCTTGCGGCGATCGACCGGCTGAGTCCGCAGCGCGGCACATCGCTTGGTCAGGGGATGTTCACCTCGCTCAATGTGCTCGAAGCCGACAAACGCCCCGGCCCAAGCCTCTACAGCACGCGCGATACTGCACCCACGCCCGCGCCGGTGCCGCCTGGTTCGGCGCGCTCAACCGCGATTGTGCTGCTGACCGATGGCGAAAATAATGCCAACCCCAACCCGCTCGAAGCGGCGCAGGCTGCCGCCGACCGGGGCGTGCGCATCTATACGGTGGGCCTGGGCAGCCCCGCCGGTATCGACCTGCATGCCAATGGCTTCACGGTACATACCCAGCTCGATGAGGCGCTGCTGCAAGAAATCGCCACGATCACGGCGGGCACCTACTACAACGCCCAAAGCCAGGAAGATTTGCAGACTGTGTATAAAGACATTGACCTGCAACTTGTGATCAAGCCCGAAACAATTGAAGTTACGGCGCTGTTTGCCGCAGCTGGCAGCGTGTTTTTGCTGATTGGCGCCCTGTGTTCAATGCTCTGGTTCGGGCGCGTGCCGTAGCGCCGATACAGTGAGGTGGCGATGGATCTGCTCTGGCCCGGTGCGTTACTGCTGCTCGTCCTCATCCCGCTGCTGATTGCAGGCTATGTGTGGATGCTGCGCCGACGCAAGCGCGTGGCAGTGCGCTTTTCCAGCCTCTCCCTTCTGCGCGATGCCTTGCCGCGTCGCTCGCGCTGGCGGCGGCATGTGCCATTCGCGCTATTTGTGCTGGCACTGGCGAGCCTGGTGCTGGCGCTGGCGCGGCCTGTCGCTGTGGTGCTGGTGCCCGCAGGCAAAACCACGATTGTGCTGACGATGGACGTATCGCGCAGCATGCGCGCCACCGATATTCCACCCAGCCGCCTGGAAGCCGCCGAGGCCGCCGCGCTCTCGTTTGTGCAGCGCCAGCCCAGCACCACGCAGATTGGAATTGTGGCTTTTGCCGGTTTCGCTGAAATGATTCAGCCGCCCACTTCCGAGCAAGAGGCGCTGGAGCTAGCCATCACCAGCCTGACGACCGGGCGCGGCACGGCAGTGGGCAGTGGCATTCTCGAAGCGATTGATGTGATTGCCGAAATCGACCCGAGTGTGGCACCGAGTGTGCGCGATGCGACCGGAGTAGCGCCCACGCCTGTGCCCAAAGGCGCGTATACCCCAGCGATTATCGTCGTGCTCACCGACGGCGTCAGCACAACTGGCCCGGCACCGCTGGAAGCGGCGCAGCAAGCGCTCGATCGCGGGATACGCGTGTATACGATCGGCTTTGGCACAGAGAATGGCGGCATTCAGTTTGGCGGCCCGCCCGGGCGCGATCTGCAAGGCGGCGGTAATAGCGGTGGCCCAGGCGGTGGCGGCTTTGGCGGTTTCCGCCGTGGTATCGATGAAGCAACGCTGCGCGAGATTGCCTCGATGACCGGGGGCGAGTACTACTCGGCTGAAAGCGCTGGCGAGCTGCAAACTGTCTTGCGCGATCTGCCCACCTCGCTGATTATGCGCAGCGAAGTAACCGAGCTTAGTGTGATATGTACGGCGCTTGGCGCGCTACTGGCTGCGCTGGCGGTGGGGCTTTCGCTGCTATGGCACCCATTGCCATAAGCGCAGCCGGTATTTTCAAACCAGCGCTCAGGGCAAGCGCACGGGCAGGCCCAGAAACGCACCATAGCGCTTGGCAGCGGCGGCAATCGCATCGTTTTGCGTGGCATCAAATGTGTCGAACGGCACCCAGGTCGTCACCACACCGCGCTGCTTGAACTCGCGCTTCCAGGTGCCCACCACACGCCCGCCAATCACCACAATCGGGTTGAAGATGCCATTGCTGCCTGGTGCTACCAGATTCATATGCGCTGGTTCAAGCATAGCCCTACGGTCGCGATACCCCAGCAGAAACTCATCGAACGGCGGCAGCAGAAATACCTCGTGTGTGTCAACAGTTATGTCGGCCAGCGCAGGCGCAAAATAATAATGCTGCCCATCGAACATAGCGCTAGCCAGCTGTGGCGCAACCTCGGCTAGTGCAGCTTTTGCCTCGCTCAGCGTCAGGCCCGCCCACCACATCAAATCCTGCGCGGTGGCCGGGCCGTGGCCGGTGAAGTAGCGCAGCGCGAGCCGCGCCAACGCCTCGTCTGTGGGCAAGGCTGCGGTGGCTGGCACCCACTCATCGAGCAGCGTAAACGTGGGCTGTTTGCCATCGCGCGCACCAAAGCACAATAGCCCGCGCATCGACAGCTGCCCGAGAATATGCAGCCCGCGCGAGCCTGTGGCCGCAATGCCATGGCTGGCGAATAGCTCATAGATCGCAGGCCGCGTCAGCCGCTGCCCACCGGCCAGCGCCTGCTCAAGAATATCAGCGCAGCGCGCCAGCAGCGCCGCGTCGATTTCTAACCCACGCAGTCGGCTCTGTGTACCGCGCATCACCCGTGGCGTGAGCAGATCAAGCATCCAGCGCACATCGGCGGGCGCAACAAAATGGATCGTGCCGCGCATCGGCCAGGTGCGCACAATCTGCTTCGCGGCAATCGCCGCCTCAACCTGCTGCTCGGTGGCACCGGGCGTGCGCAGCCCCAGCGCCCACAGCGCGCCGAGATAATCCTGCGCCTGGATAGCCCCCAGCGACTGTACCACCTCGGCAGGCGTTGCCGCTGCCTGCGTGATGTGCTGGGCAATCAGGCGGCGCTGGGCAATTGTGGTGCTATTCATGTACTCTCCCGCTGCTCTGCCTCCCAAACACCCTCAGCCTAGCACGAGTTACGGTCAATAACGATCCGCTATCTACCCCGTATGTGCGTTGGTTGAAGATGCTTCCCCGATGCTCTGCATAATCTGCGCAGCCAGCCGCCGCAGCTCGGCGCGCAGCTCGGGCGGGCCGTGTACTACATAGGGCAGGTTCCGGCTTACCAGGAAGCGCGCCACATCGGCCAGATCGCCATATTCGCTTTGAAATAAAGCGCCGTTCGCCGTTTCGGTGAGCGTGCCATACGCGGGCGGAACCTTTGGCTGCACCGTTGGCAGCGGCGCAAGAAACTCAACCCGAATCTGGTACTGCGGTGTGGACGCGCTGAGCAGCGCCTGCATATATACCTCAAGATCGAAATCGTCGGCGCGCTGAAAGGTATCGGCCAGCAGCTCAAGCGACTGGATGCGGTCGAGCCGAAATAGCCGGTAGCCGCGGCGCAGGCAGCAATAGCCCACGAGGTACCAGTGCCGCCACCAGCCTGCCAGGCTATACGGCTCAACTGTGCGCTGCGTCAGCTCACCGCGATTCGAGCGATAGTGCATTGCCACGCGGCGACGCAGCTGAATCGCCTCGCTCAGATCAAGCAGCAACGCAGCGGAAGGTTTCTCGCCCTGCTCTTCAGCTGCCAGCACCAGGTGCGCGCTCATCGCGCCCAGCCGCTCGCGGGCACGCATCGGCAGCACGCGCAGCACCTTGGCAAGCGCGCCCTGTACCGCCACCACCGACTGGTCGATCTCTAGCCAGGTGGTGCCGAGCAGCCCCAGCACAATCGCGGCGGCCTCTGCTTCCGAAAACATGAGCGGTGGCAGTTTAAAGCCCGGGCGTAGCTGGTAGCCGCCGCCTGGCCCGCGCACCGCCTCAATCGGCATACCCATATCCTGCAACATAGTGATATAGCGGCGCACACTGCGTGGTTCTACTTCAAGGCGGCGCGCCAGCGCATCACCACTAAGCGAAGGGTGGGCTTGGAGCAGTTCCAGAATAGTCAGTAGCCGCGTGGTAGGGTTATACATTGCGCACCTGTATGTTTTTCGGACAGGCTGATTATAGCTGCCTTTGCGGGCGCGTGCTGAGGAACGGCGGTGACTTGGGGATACGCCGTATGTGGAAGGCGACAATATTGCGCCACGTCGCAACCAGACTATTCCTCGGCCTGCCAGGAATCAAGTGGACGCAGCTGAACATCGCCCGCCTCGGGGCCAGGTTCTAGCACCACGGCAATGCGCAAATCGGTGGTGGGAGCAGCCAGGTGCAGCATTAATTTGCTGATACCCCGGGCAGGCTTTTGTGGTGCAGGAATATCGACTGGCTCAACGGCAAATTCTGCCCCTGCGGGCGACAGAATGCGCGCGCTCAGTGTCGCGCTGCCCAGCCTCAGCGTTGCGCGCGTGCCCGCCACTTGCACCTGCGCGGCAGTGTGCATGGCCCACACTGGTGCCAGTGGCCCGCTGCCGGTGATTTCATCCTGAATCAGCACGCGCCGCCGCTGGCCAAACAGCATCACCCCGCGCCGCACGCGCGCCGCGCCGGCCACCGCATAGGCCGATGATAGATCGGCCACGGCGAAGCCGCCGCCTGCCGCCGAGCCAAACGCCACCAGCGGCGCAACCGCCGCTTCGTCCTGGTTCATGCCGCCGAAGGTGAGCGTATTGTGGCCCTCGGTGCGCAACCGATAGTAGCTCCAGCGTTTCGCACCAAAATACCCCGGCAGGCTATACCCATCGCGCCCCAGGTCGAGCGCCCAGCGCTGGCCGAGTGCATCGAGCACAAAGGTGCCGAGATCGAGGTGCGCGTGCGATCCGCCATTGTTGCCGCCCTTAAAGGCCAGGTACAGCGCATTCGGGTCATTCCAGGCCGAGCGGAAGAACGCCAGCTGCGCGCCGGTGAAGCGCCGATCCAGCGGCTGCCGGGCAACATCATCCGCGCTGCCGTCGGCAGTGTACCACAGCAGATCGCGCGCCGAGGGTTTACGCGCCGACACCCGCCCGGCCACGGCATAGGCTGGCTGCCGGTATGCGCGCGCCAGCCAGAACAGCGCTGGGTCGTCGCCAACCTTTTCTTCGGCATCGGCATAGTTGAAGTAGGTGTTGGTTGGGCCGACCACATGCTGCCGATACGCCCCGGTATCGCCCAGACCCGCCGCCGCGCCCATGCCCAAATCGGTGCCGAGCGCGCTGCTCAACGCCGCCAGTGCCACGGTGGTGTAGCGCGTGGCATAGCTCCAGTAGCTTGGGCCTTCGGCCCAGGCCCCATCGGGGGTGTAGGCTGCCAGCGCGTGCGGCAAGCTCACATACGCCTGCATCAGAATGGTGCTGGCTAGCTCCGGCTCTTCATCGGCAATTGCCAGCGCCCCGCAGATCAGGCCGCCGTTACAAACGTTATTCCAATTCGAGGGTGAGCTGACCCAGTCGGCATTGCGCTCGTATTCCGCCAGGCCGGGGCGCAAGCCTTTTTCGCGCAGCGCCGCCCGCAGTGTTGCCCGATCGTCGGGGGGCAGCGCATCATACAGCCAATCATAGCCAATCGCCACCGCGTGGGTCATTTCGGCAGTATCGAGAAAGTGGCCGGGACTCCAATCGGGGAAGGCTGCAACTGCGCGCAGCTCGGTGGCGGCGCGTGCGGCCCAGCGCTGGTCGCTATCGAGCCGATACAGCAGCGCGAGCATGTAGATGCGATCGACGACTTCGCGGCTTACCCCCAGCAGATCGTCGGACGTAGCCAGTTCGTAGGCCGATGGAGCGGCTTTCAACAGCGCAGTCGCACTTTGGGTCAGCGCCGCATAATAGCGCTGCGCAGTTGTATCGCTCGCGAGCAGCTGCTTCACATGCGCCACGTCGTCGGGTAGCGCCAGCAGGCGCGGGTGACCAGCGCGTAAAGTTTGCAGCACGGTTGCAGCGGTTGGCGGCAGCGGCGTTGGGATTGGGGGAATGATAGTAGGGGTGCCAGCGCTGGTTGGCTCGGTGGTGCGCTCAGGAGCACAGGCGGCCAGCAGCCCGCTCACAAGTGCCATACCCGAAAGCGCCAGCACACGTCGGCGGCTGAGTGTGTGTTGCTTCAAGGTCGTTCGGCGGCTTTCATTTGGGCACCTCGCTTTCTTGTTTGTATTGTAGCACTCGGCTATGCGGCCAGGATAAGAAGTTTGTGAAAGAATACGCGCGTACAGCACGATGTAGGAATCACGCTATAATTGCGCCGACAAGCATACGCATAGGGGAGGTTGGCAATGCCTGATGCGATCTGGGTGCGTCAGCAAGCCGTTTTGTCGCTGGAGCGTCTCTGGCCGCGCCTTGAGGCGCATTTCGCGCAGGAGCGCGCGGCAATGCCAGAAGAATGGCGCGCCTTTGAGGGCCGGCTGCGCCGCGAATGGGGCCGGTTATTTCGCCTTTTGTTCGAGCTTTATGCCGGAAATTACGATTTCTTCTACCATCTTGAGCAGCTACTGATTGCGACGGCGCGAAGTTGGATTGAGCGCCCGGCCTGGCTGAAAGATCTTGATGCCCGTCGCGAAGCCGACCCTGGCTGGTTCCTTTCACAGCACATGGTTGGCGGCGTATGTTATGTTGATCTTTTCGCTGAGAATTTGAATGGCGTGCGCCAGCAGCTGCCCTACTTCAAAGAGCTTGGGCTTACCTACCTGCACCTGATGCCATTATTTGCCGCACCCGCAGGCGACAACGACGGTGGCTATGCTGTGAGCAGCTACCGCGATGTGAACCCACCGCTTGGCACTTTCGAGGAGCTGCGTGAGCTGGCGCGCGAATTTCAAGCGCAAGGCATTAGCCTGGTGGTCGATTTCGTGTTCAACCATACGTCCGACGAGCACGAATGGGCACAGAAGGCCCAGGCCAGGGTACCCGAATACGAAAACTACTATTTCATCTTCCCCGATCGCACCATGCCCGACGCCTACGAACGCACACTGCGCGAAATCTTCCCAACGGTGCGGCGTGGCAGCTTCACCTGGCGCGAAGATATTCAGCGCTGGGTATGGACGACCTTCAATAGCTTTCAATGGGATCTCAACTACGCCAACCCGGCGGTATTCCGCGCGATGGCGGGCGAAATGCTATACATCGCTAATGCCGGGGTTGAGATTCTACGGCTCGACGCCGTCGCGTTCATTTGGAAGCGCATGGGCACTAGCTGCGAGAATCAGCCCGAGGCGCATACGATCATCCAGGCGTATAATGCCCTGGCGCGCATTGCAGCCCCGGCGATGCTCTTTAAATCGGAAGCAATTGTACATCCCGATGATGTGCTGCGCTACATCAGCCTTGAGGAATGCCAGATTTCGTACAACCCACTGCTGATGGCGCTGATCTGGGAGGCGCTAGCGACCCGCGAGGTAAAGCTGCTGGCTCGCTCGATGAACACCCGCTTCAAGCTGCCGCCCGGCTGCGCCTGGATCAATTACCTGCGCTCGCACGATGATATTGGCTGGACGTTTGACGATGGTGATTCTTGGCATGTGGGGATGAACCCTTCTGATCACCGGCGCTTTCTGAATACCTTCTACATTGGGCGCTTCGAAGGCTCGTTCGCGCGCGGTGTGCCGTTTCAGGAAAACCCCGACACTGGCGACGCGCGGGTATCGGGCGCTTTGGCTTCGCTCGCGGGTATGGAGCAGGCGCTGCAGACCAACGACGATCGGCTGCTCGATCTGGCGGTGCGCCGCATTCTCATGATACACAGCCTCATCCTCAGCATTGGCGGCATCCCGCTGATTTACCTAGGCGATGAAGTTGCGACCCTGAACGATTATAGCTACGCGAACGATCCGGCTAAAGCAGGCGATAGCCGCTGGGTACACCGCCCCTTCGCCGACCAGGCCCGGCACGCGCGGCGCAACGATCCGGCCACGCGCGAGGGCTGGGTATTTGCCGAGCTAACGCGCCTGATTCGGCTGCGCAAAGATCAGCCCGCGCTGTGGAATGGCGAAATGGAAGTTGTCGATAGCCACAACCCACATATTTTCAGCTTTGTGCGCAACCACGGCGGCCAGCGTCTACTGATAGTGACGAACTTTTCTGAACATCCGCAATATATGGATGCGAACCAGCTGCGCGTGTATGGGCCGGGCTATCGCTTTACCGACCTGATTACTGGGAAAGAGTACCGCGCCGATTATGCGCTACAACTGGCAGCATACCAGGCAATGTGGCTCACCGCCACCGGTTAACCACCATACTTCGAGGAACAGCCATGGCACACATGATAACCCTGCTTGACCTGCTGGATGGTGCCGATACTTACCCGGCGCTCCGTGCACCCGCACACCCCGACCTGAGCTACGCCCAACTGCGTGCGAATGTTACCGCGCTAGCCGCACAGCTCAACGGCTTTGGGTTGGGGCGCGGCGACCGCATTGCGATTGCCATGGGCAATGGGCCAGAAGTTATTCTGGCGTTTCTGGCGGCGGCTAGCTGCGGCACCGCTGCGCCGCTCAACCCAAAATACAAGCAGGATGAATTCGCCTTCTACTACGACGATATTCAGGCCAAAGCGCTCATTACCCTGCCAGGTACCATGCCGCTGGCGCACGCCGCCGCAACGCCTACAATGTGCATTATCAGCGCATTGCCGCAGCCCGATGGCACGCTGCATTTTGTATGCGAACGTGGCGCAACCGCGCCGCACCCGACCGAGCTGGCCTACCCCGACGATGTAGCCATGATTCTGCATACTAGCGGCACGACGAGCCGACCCAAACGCGTGCCGCTACGCCACCGCAACCTGGCTGCTTCAGCTGAAAATATTATTGCCACCTACCAGCTCGGCCCGGCCGATACCGCACTGTGTGTGATGCCGCTCTTTCATATCCACGGTATTGTCGCCTCAATGCTGTCCACACTCGCCTCGGGCGGCACGGTCGTTTGCCCCGAGGGCTTCAGCGCGCTCGAATTCTGGCGCTGGGTCGAAACCTACCAGCCCAGCTGGTATTCGGCGGTGCCGACCATGCACCAGATGCTGCTGGCGCGCGCCGAGCGCAACATTTCAATTATTCGCGCACACCCGTTTCGCTTCATTCGCTCAAGCAGCGCGCCGCTGCCGCCGGTGGTACTCGAACAGCTTGAGGCAACTTTTGCCGCGCCGGTGCTCGAAGCCTACGGCATGACCGAAGCCAGCCACCAAATGGCATCGAACCCGCTGCCACCACGCCCGCACAAGGCTGGTACAGTGGGCTATGGCGTGGGCGTAGAGATTGCGATTATGGATGAGCACGGCACGCTGCTGCCAGCTGGCGCGCGCGGCGAGGTGGTGATTCGTGGGCCAAATGTGATCGACGGCTACGAGAACAATCCCGAGGCAAATGCTACCGCCTTCACCAATGGCTGGTTCCGCACCGGCGACCAGGGCGTCATCGACGCGGATGGCTACCTGGGCCTGACTGGCCGCCTGAAGGAATTGATTAACCGGGGTGGCGAAAAAATCTCGCCGCTGGAGATTGACGATGTGCTGCTGCGCCACCCCGCCGTGGCCGAGGCGCTGGCCTTCGCGGTGCCGCACAAGACGCTCGGCGAAGATATTCACGCCGCCGTGGTGCTTAAGGCCCCGGCCACCGAGGCTGATCTGCGCGAGTATTGCGCGGCACGCCTGGCCGAATTCAAGGTGCCGCGCCAGTTCCATATGCTCGATGAGATTCCGCGCGGCGCAACCGGCAAGCCCCAGCGCATCAACCTGGCGCAGCAGCTGGGGATAGTTGCGGCGTGAACCGCTAGCCAGGCGCGTAGCTGAGCTGCTGGGCTGCCTGCGCAGCGGCTGTAGCCTGTGCTTGGGTTACACTCTGCAAATATTCTTTGATTTTTGGGATGTCGTGCGGGCTCATACTCAGCTCGTCGATGCCTAGCCCGGCCAGGGCGGCAGCGGCAGCCGGGGTGCCAGCCAGGTCGCCGCACACACCGATCGGGATGCCCGCAGTGTGGGCGGCTGTCGCTGCCAGCGCAATCAGCCGAAAAACCGCCGTGGCATCGTGTGGGTAGCGGCGCGCTAAGTCGGGCAGGCCGCGGTCGGCAGCCATGGTGTATTGGGTTAAGTCGTTGGTGCCAATGCTGAAGAAGCCAGCTTCGCGCGCGAGCAGATCGGCAGTGACAGCAGCGGCGGGTGTTTCGATCATAATGCCCAGGCGCACATCGGCGTGGTGTGGTACACCTGCCTCGGCGAGCGTATGCACGGCGGCAGTAAGTTGCGCGCGGCCCCAGCGCAAGTCATCAAGCGTCGCAATCATCGGAAGCATAATCCACAGGTCGCCCTGAGTGGCCGCGCGCAGCAAGGCCCGCAATTGTGTGGCAAACAGGTCGGGGCGCTGCATACACAGGCGCAGCGAGCGCGTGCCGAGGAATGGGTTCGCTTCGGGCGGCATATCGATATAGGGCACGGGTTTGTCGCCGCCAATGTCGATGGTGCGAATTACCACCGGGCGGCCCTGCATCGCATGCAGCGCGGCGCAATATGCCTGATACTGCTCGTCTTCGCTTGGTGGGGCGGTGCGCTGAAAAAACAGAAACTCGGTGCGGAACAAGCCGATGCCTTCGGCACCATGCTCAGCAGCAACCTGCGCCTCAGCCGGGTCGCCAATATTCGCCCATATCCCCACAGCGCGGCCATCCGCCAGCCGCCCGGGCTGATCGCGGAATGCCAGACGACGGCGCTCGGCGGCGGCGCGCTCGCCAGTGGCGCGCTGGCGGTAGGTATCGCGCTCAGTGTCGGTTGGGGCGGCAATCAGCAGGGCGTTACTGCCATCAATAATGAGGTCGGTTCCGTCGGCAATAGTCAGCGCCGTAGCGCCCAGACCCACCACTGCGGGAATACCTAGCGCCCGCGCCAGGATGGCGGTATGGCCGGTCGGCCCGCCGTAAGCGGTGGCGAACCCGGCCACGGTGCCGCTTCGTAGCTCCGCCGTTTCGGCAGGGGCCAGGTCGGGCGCAACGATAATTGCGCCGGGCGGTAGGTCGCGTAGAGCGCTTGTACTGCCGTGCAGCGCGCCGAGCAGCGCCTGCCCAAGCGCATCCATGTCGGCGGCGCGCTCACGCATGTAGGCGTCGTCGAGCGCTTCGAGCGCCACCCGCATCTGAGTAGTGGTGGCAGTAATCGCATCTTCCAGCGCAGAACCTGCTTCACGCACTTGCCGGGCTACCTCGTCGGTGAGAAATGGGTCTTCGAGCAGAATCGCCTGGGCCTCGAAAATCGCAGCCTCATTCGGGCGGCCTTCGGCGCGCAGCCGTTCACCCAAACCGTTCAGGTTGGCAATCGCCTGAGCCTGGGCGGCCTCAAAGCGCGCAATCGCCGCTTCGGGCGTTTCATCGGTGATGGTGCGCGCTGCAGCGCTAGGCTGATAGCACACTGCGCGACCTAGCGCAATGCCGGGGGCACCACCAGCGCCGTGCAAATGAGTGGACATAACTATTCCTCGCCGAATTTATCGTGCACCATCTGGGCGAGCGCATCGATTGCAGCCTGTTCGTCGGCCCCGTCGGCGCGCAACCGAACCTCGTGCCCCTGGGCTACGCCAAGCTGCAAGAGGTTAAAAGGGCTGACAGGCAGCTCTTTTGTGTCGGGGCGGCTGAGATTCTGGATAGTGATCTTGCTGGTAAACTCGCGGGTTTTCTTGTAGAACAGCGCAGCCGGGCGCGCGTGCAAGCCTACCACGTTAGTAATTGTAAGCACGGTTTCAATCATAGTGCTAGCCTGACTATACAAAAGCAGATTGCAGGCTATGGTTCATGCACCATACTTCTGCAATCTGCTGCGCTGCTCTTCCTAGTGATGTACTTTGACCATTGCGCGCGCCTGTAGAGCCGCTGCTGCGGTTTCGTCCAGGGTGGCCTCGGCCGAGGCTTCGAGTGCTGCCAGGTAGGCACCTTCCACCAGCGGTGCGTCGCTGATGTAAATGCGATTGGTATCACCCAGGGCTTCGATCGCCATCTCGACACTCAGCACCGCGCTGCCCAGATCGACCAGCACGAGCGTACCATCGGGTGAAGCAATCTGTTCGAGGCCCTGTTGAATGCGATTGATGCTCGTGCCAAGCGAGCCATCGTCGGTTCCGCCCGCATCTAGGATTTGAACGGTATCCCCGGCTACCTGGCTAGCAAATTCCCGTACTCCGGCGGCGAGCTGTGCGCTGTGTGAAACGATAAGCAGGCTGACCATCGCTCACCCCTACGGATTAGTGGTTGCACCGCGCCGCATACAGCTTGGTCGTAGGCACGGTGCAACCAGTACGGTTTGCTACTCGACCCAGTCGAACGTGCGAGTGACGGCTTTCTTCCACATCTTGTACTGAGCCTCGCGGTCAGATTCGCTCATCTTCGGCTCCCAGGTGTGGTCGATCTGCCAGTTCTGGCGCAGGTCGTCGAAGTTGCTCCAGAAGCCAGTTGCCAGGCCAGCGGCGTAGGCCGCGCCGAGTGCGGTGGTTTCAGCCACAACCGGGCGAATGACTGGCACGCCGAGCACGTCGCTCTGGAATTGCATCAGCGTATTGTTGAACACCATACCGCCATCGACTTTGAGCGCCTTCAGCGATACGCCCGAGTCTTTCTCCATCGCGTCGAGCACTTCGCGTGTTTGCCAGGCGGTGGCCTCAAGCACGGCGCGGGCGATATGGCCTTTATTTACATAACGTGTCAGGCCAACAATTGCGCCGCGTGCGCTCGATTTCCAGTATGGTGCGAACAGGCCCGAGAACGCTGGCACGAAGTAGGCACCACCATTGTCTTGCACGGTGTTAGCCAGGGCCTCAACCTCGGCGCTGTTCGTGATCATACCCAGGTTGTCGCGGAGCCACTGCACCAGCGCGCCAGTAATGGCGATTGAGCCTTCGAGCGCGTACACTGGCTTGGCATCGCCCATCTTGTAGCACAGTGTCGTGAGCAGGCCGCTCTTGGAAGGAACCAGCTCTTCGCCGGTGTTCAAAATCATAAAGCAGCCAGTGCCGTAGGTGTTCTTCGCCTCGCCCGGGCCAAAGCAGGTTTGCCCGACGGTAGCCGCCTGCTGGTCGCCCAGGTCGCCCGCTACCGGAATACCGGCCAGGTCGCCAACGGCGGTGCCATACACCTCGCTCGACGAGCGAATCGTTGGGAGCATCGAGCGCGGGATGCCCATGATCTGCATGATCTCGGAGTCCCAATCCAGCGTCTTGAGATCCATCAGCATGGTGCGGCTGGCATTCGTCACGTCGGTGACATGGACGCCGCCATTCACGCCGCCGGTCAGGTTCCAGATTACCCAGGTATCGATGTTGCCAAACAGCGCATCGCCGCGCTCGGCTGCCGCGCGTGCGCCCTCAACATTATCAAGAATCCACTTCACCTTGGGGCCAGAGAAGTAGGTTGCTAGCGGCAAGCCAACTTTCTCGCGGAAGCGATCCTGCCCGCCATCTTTGGCGAATTCATTGATAATGGTGTCGGTGCGGGTATCCTGCCACACAATTGCGTTGTAAAGTGGCTTGCCGGTGGTTTTATCCCACACAACCGCCGTTTCACGCTGGTTGGTAATGCCAATTGCGGCAATGTCTTTCGGGTTGATATTGCCTTTGGCCAGCGCGCCGCGGATGACTGTCTGGGTGCGCTCCCAAATTTCCATAGGGTCGTGCTCAACCCAGCCGGGTTTGGGGAAGATCTGCTCGTGCTCTTTCTGGTCGTAGCATACAACCCGGCCCTCATGATCGAAGACCATGAAGCGCGTGCTGGTTGTGCCCTGGTCGATAGCGGCGGCATACTTTGCCATGATTGTGACCTCCTTGTCGATTTACGATTTCAGATTTTGAATTTACGATTTTTCTTATTGCTATGCTAATCGTAAATTATCACATGTAAATCGTAAATGAAAAAATCATTCTTGAATACCTTCAACCGTCTCCAGCATTACCTGAGCGATATAGAAGGACGATGTCGCGCCGGGATCCTGGTGCCCAATACTGCGCTGGCCCAGGTACGAGGCGCGGCCTTTGGTTGCCAGCATGGGAATGGTTGACTTCATCCCTTCCTCAACAGCGGCCACCGAGCGGCGCATCGCCGACACAAAATCTTCGCCGTTGGCCTGCGCCTCCTTCAATACATCCACGCCTGGCCCAATCGCGTCAATCATGGTTTTCTCGCCGCGCTGGGCTTTACCGCGCGCCTGAATACCTTCAAGTGCGGCCTCAAGCGCCACGACGACTTCAGCGGGTGTTAACTCGTAGCGATCGGCGAGCGCCATCCCGGCGCGGATGAAGGCGGTACCGTAGAGCGGGCCGGATGCGCCGCCGACGGTAGATACGAGGGTCATGCCAACGGTTTTCAGAATCGTGCCGATGTCTTTGTCGGCCACTGTGGGCAGCTTATCGAGCACGGTGGTGAAGCCGCGATCCATGTTCACGCCGTGGTCGGAATCGCCAATTGGCGAGTCGAGCTGCACCAGCTCATCGCGATGCTCTTTGATGCGGGCAGCGACGCCCTCAATGAACTTCGTAACGTGTTCGACCGTGATGCGCATCCCTACCCCCTGAGGTAAAGGTAAAAGGAAGAAGATAAACGTGTCGGTTTTACCTTGTTCCTTTTACCTTTTGCCTTTGCAAAACTATGCGCCCCAGCGTAATGCGGGTGTCAGTACCGGGGCATCCCATAGCTTCGTCAGCTCATCGTCCAGCTTCACCAGCGTGAACGAACAGCCTGCCATTTCGAGCGATGTGATGTAGCTGCCGATCAGGTTTCGGCCAATAGTGATACCGCGATCGGCCAGGAGCTTCGCCAGCTCGTTATACATCACATACAGCTCGATCTGCGGAGTGCCGCCCATGCCATTCACAAACGCCAGCACTGTATCGCCGCGCTGGAAGGGCAGGTCATCGAGAATTGGCCCGGCGAGCATTTCGGTAATGCTGGCGGCGTTGGCTAGCTTTTCCTTGCGGCGGCCCGGCTCGCCATGGATGCCAATGCCAACTTCCATTTCATCGTCGCCTAGCTCGAAGCCAGGTTTGCCCGCGTGGGGCACGGTGCAGGCAGTCAGCGCCATGCCCATCGAGCGTCCTTGTGCATTGACCTTCTCGGCGATGCGCTTGCACTCAGCCAGGTTAGCCCCGGCTTCGGCGGCGGCCCCTACCATTTTCTCAAGCAGTACGGTAACACCCACACCACGCCGCCCGGCTGTCCAGGTGCTATTCTCAACTGCGACATCGTCGTTGGTAACGACCGATGCAACATCAAGCCCTTCGGCTGCCGCTAGCTCGGCTGCCATCTCGAAGTTCATAACATCGCCGGTGTAGTTCTTGACGATGTGCAGTACGCCGGCGCCGCCATCGACCGCTTTGGTTGCGGCCAGCATCTGGTCGGGCACGGGCGAGGTAAACACGGCACCGGGGCAGGCCGCATCGAGCATGCCCTTGCCCACAAAGCCGCCGTGCATTGGCTCGTGGCCGCTACCACCGCCTGAGATAATGCCCACTTTGCCCTTCACCGGTGCGTCGGCACGCACGATGTAATCGGGATCATAATGCACCGTTACCAGGTTGCTATGGGCGGCAGCGATACCAGCGAGCGCATCTTTGACAACGCCCTCGGGCGCATTAATCAGCTTCTTCACTGCAAAACCTCCTTGTGAACAGCAGGCGCATGTTCAGCATATTAGCCTGCAACCGCCTTGAAGACGATCAGGCCAATGATTGCGCCAATGATCGGGCCGACAACCGGGATCCACGAATAGCCCCAGTCTGAGTCGCCCTTGCCGGGGATGGGCAGCACAAAGTGGGCAATACGCGGGCCGAGGTCGCGGGCGGGGTTGAGGGCATAGCCAGTTGGGCCACCAAGGCTCAGGCCCAGGCCCCAGATCAGCGCGCCGACGAGATATGGTCCCAGGCCACCGGGGAGCGTCGAGCCAGCCGCTTTGAAGATTGAGTTGACGATGAAGATTAGCGCAAAGGTGGCGATGACCTCGGTCAGGACGTTTGCGCCTGTATTGCGAATGGCCGGGCCAGTGCTGAAGACGGCGAGCTTCAGGCCCGCGTCGTTGGTTTCTGCCCAGTGGGGCAGGTAGACGAGGTAGACGAGCACTGCGCCAAGGAATGCACCAACAAATTGGCCCAGGATGTTCATGATCGCTTTGCTTGCGTCGGCACCGCCAGCGACAATGCCTGCGATCTCGCCAGCGGGGTTGAGCGAGCCGGGGCCACCCAGCGCCTGCGAGGTAAATACGCCGCACATCACGGCAAAGGCCCAGCCTGCAGTAATGACAATCCAGCCGCTGTTTTGGCCCTTCGATTTGTTCAACAGCACGTTGGCAACGACGCCATCACCCAGGAGGATGAGGACCATTGTACCGAACATTTCGGCAAGAAACATACTGGTTCTCCTTCACAACATGTGACACGATCAACAATGTGTCCGCAGATCAGCGATGATCTGGAAGCCGCGCTGCGTGGCGCAGCTCGCATAACGACCTGTGGTGCTCCGTACAATCAGCGGGTTATGTTCGGGTGCACCTCCTCCTTTCTGCATCGCTACATATGTTAGGGTTGGCACGGCTGCCAGGGCGTGCCCAGATTTTTGTGCGCACCGCAATGCTCATGTGTAAATCATACACATGCTCTTATTGGTGTTGTATACCATCCGTGGCGCAGCAAAGCCAGGCCCATAGTGCTACGACGGACTGATAAACCCCTGTATTGTGTTAGGCGCGAAACAGGTGCTGGTATGAGGACATTGCTACATGTGGATGCCAGCGCGAGTACCGACAGCGCCTCTTTGCACGTCAAACCCACCTGGTAAAGATACGAGCTGGTACCAACTCATTCCGCATAGCTATGCCACATCACGGTGTAGTTGTATACCTTGCTACTTCATCTGCGAGGAAAATCGTATCACATGTTTAAATAAAGTCAAGCGGTGTAGACCGGACGACTTGAAACAAACATATTGCAATATTGAAACATGATGTTGCAAGATTAGGATTTGACTTGATATGTCTAAAAATGAACCCGCCGCTTTTTATTCGAAGGCGAGGCCAGGCGGTACAGCGAAAACGTTTAACAGTTTGCTAACGTTGCGCAGCTGCGTTACTACTCGCAGCCTGCCAGAAGTGATCTTTGGTCAGGCCATAGAGCTTCATTTTGCGCCAGAGCGTCGCCCGGCTGATACCCAGGCGTTCGGCCATACGACCGAGATGCCCGGCGGTCTCGCGCCCGGCCCGCACAATCGCTTCGCGCTCGGCGGCGGCGTGGCGATCATACAGGCGCGCCTCGGCGGCGGGGAGGGGGGCAGCTGGCAGCGCTTGCGCGATCACTGGCGGTAAATCGCTGAGTGCCAGCACGCTTTTTTCGCTCAGGTGTAAAATGCGCTCAACCACTGCCTCAAGCTCGCGAACATTGCCCGGCCAGGCATAGGCGCGTAATGCGCTTAAGGCTTCGGGTGCGAATAATACCTGCCTGCCCAGCCGCCGCGCCAGGCCCGCTAGAATCTGATCAACCAGCAGCAGAATGTCGTCGCCGCGCGCGCGCAGTGGGGGGATGTCGAGCGTTAGCACACTGAGGCGGTAAAACAGCTCGGTACGAAAGCGCCCTTCGGCCACGGCGCGCTCAAGGTCGTTATTACTGGTGGTGATGAGCCGTACATCGATAGGGACAACGCGCTGACCGCCCAGGCGAATCAGGTGCTGGGTTTCGATAACCCGCAGCAAGCTGGTTTGTGCTTCCACCGTGAGTGCGCTTACGTCTTCGAGCATTAGCGTGCCGCCCTGCGCTAGCTCGATCTTGCCGGGGCGGCCTTCAGCCGAACCATCGTGCCCGCCTTCGTAGCCTAGCAGCTCGCCTAAAAGCAGGGTGCGCGGCACTGCTGAGCAGTTGAGCAGCACCAATGGCTCTTCAGCGCGGGCGCTGGCGTTGTGAATGGCATGCGCAAACAGCTCTTTTCCCACGCCGGTTTCGCCCAGCACCAGCACCGGGGCCGGTGAGTTGGCGGCTATGCGCGCGTGGCGCACGGCTACCTGCATCGCTGTACTTTCGCCCACAATATCGGCGAATGAAAAGCGCGCCTGGGCACCAACAACGCGTTGCACCAGGCGTTGCACACTATCGGCCGGGCGTAGTGTGATCAGCGCGCCGAGGTAGCGGCGGCTGCGATCCCAGATTGGGCGCATACTGCACAGCGCTGCTACCGAACCTTTGCGCCCGGGAAACAGCAGCTCGTGGTCGCTCAAATCGCGCCGCCGCTCGATCGCCGCTGCGAGTGGCGCAGGCAGCTCAATCAACTCATCGAGCATACGGCCAGCCGCGCTGCGCGGCGTTAGCCCCAGCAGTTGCCCGGCGCGCGAGTTGAGCTTGCTCAGGCGGCCCTGGGCATCGAGCAAGATCAGCCCTTCGCTCATGGCTTCGATGGCGGCGTTCAGCTCGGCTAGGTGATCGTTGGTTTCGGCCAGCAGCATGTTGTTGCGCAGCTGGGACTGAATCGCCTGGGTGACGGCAATGACCATGCCTAAGGTGTGGGCGTGGGCGGCTTCGTTCGGGCCAAGCACGCCAATCAGCCCAATCGCCTGCCCGCCTACATCGAAGATCGGCGCTGCCGAGCAGGCGAACTGGTGGTAGGCGGCGCAGAAATGTTCGGCACCGCGGGTTTGCCAGGGCAGGGCCTCGTGCAGCGCGAGGTTTAGCGCCATGGTGCCGATGTGCGCTTCGCCCAGGCCAGTGCCGCGCAACAGGCTGTGGGTGCGCAGCTTTGCCAGCATCGGGCTATCGCCAATCGCTTCAATCATCACCAGCCCGGCATCGGCGAGCAGCACGGCAAAGCCCGAGCCTTCCACGAACTGGTACAGGTCTTCCATGTACGGTCGGGCCAGCGTCACCAGCGCCTGCTGTGTTGCCTGCAAGGCCCAATCGGCGGGCGGTGTGCCAGCGATATTGCGCTGCGGATCGACACCGAGGGCAACGCAGCGCTGCCACGAGCGCACGATCGGCGGTGCGATAATGTGTTCATCGCAGGTGCCGGTTTGCTGAAAGCTTGCCCATTCGTGTAGGGCCGGGGTTGGCGTTGTCGTGTCCATTCGTGCTACTCTTGTGCGCTGCTGACGGGTGCATATTTAGGACTTTCGCTTCGTCAAGCAAAAAAAGTACTGTGCTGCCGCAGGCACATACACAAGGAAGCGAAAGCCCTAATATTATAGCGCGGTTCAGCTATGGCCCTCAATTCGCGTAATGGCGTATCGTTTCGGTTGCAGTGCATAGCGACATGGCCGATGAATGCGGAGCCAGATGTGCTATGCTGCGATGCACATCTTGCTTGAAAAGGAGTGACTATGAATGCTTCAATGGTGGGCAAGGTTGCCCTGGTTACGGGCGCTGGCTCGGGGATTGGGCGCGCGGCAGCGCGGTTGTTCGCCCAGCACGGCGCAGCTGTCGCAGTTGCCGATATTGACGCGGCGGGCGGGCAAGCGACTGCCGAGCAGATTACGCATGATGGTGGCACGTCCGTATTTATCCGCGCCGATGTGGCCCATGCCGACGATGTTCAGGCAATGATTGCGCAGGTGGTGGCGCAGTTTGGGCGGCTTGATTATGCACATAATAACGCAGGAATTGAGGGCCGCGTAGCGCCATTGCTCGAATGCGACGAGGCGCAGTGGGATCGGATTATTGCCGTGAATCTGAAGGGCGTGTGGCTATGTTTGCAGCACGAGCTGCGCCAGATGCTTGCCCAGGGCGGCGGCGCGATTGTGAATACCGCCTCGGTGGCCGGGCTGGTGGGCACTGCGGGCATGGCGGCGTATGCGGCCAGCAAGCACGGCGTGGTGGGGCTTACCAAAACCGCCGCGATTGAATATGCCCGCGCCGGTATTCGCGTGAATGCCGTGTGCCCGGGCTTCATTCATACGCCGATGGTCGAGCGCTATACCGCCAACGATGCGCAGGCCAACGCCCGGTTGGCGCGCGCGCATGCCATCCGGCGGCTGGGCACGCCCGAAGAGGTGGCCGAGGCGGTGGTCTGGCTATGCTCGGATGCGGCGGCGTTTGTTACCGGGCACGCGCTGGCGGTTGATGGCGGGCTGGTGGCGATGTAATACCACATCGTTTCATGGCGCAGGATGCACTACCAAGCCAAGAACGTAGCGCGTAGGATGTAGTACAACGAGCGAGCTTGGGAGAAAGGCGGCATTCGCCGAAGTGCGCGAGTCGTGCTACACTCGGGCGATTGGGCGCAGCAGTGAGCCTGCGCTCGTACATACGAGAGAAGCGCATGAGCACAAGCATCCAGCAGGTGATCGACGCTATTCTGGCCGCAACCCCATACCAGCCGGGCGTCGATACAGTCGATACGGTGAAGATTGGCGATGCCACCCAGCCGATTCGCGGCATTGCCACGACCTTCCTGGCGACGTGCGAGGTGATTGAGCAGGCGGCGGCCAGCGGCGCGAACCTGCTGATTACCCACGAGCCGACCTTCTACAACCACCGCGACGACACCGACTGGCTGGCGCACGACCCGGTGTATGCCGCCAAGCGCGCCTTGATTGAGCAGCACGAGCTGGTGATCTGGCGCTTTCACGATTTCTGGCATGCCCGCCAGCCCGATGGCATTTACGTGGGCGTGCTGCGCGCGCTGGGCTGGCAGGCCGATGCCGATGCGCCGCATATCTGCACGCTGCCGCCTACCGCCCTGGCCGATCTGGCGGCGCAGCTGAAGCAGCAGCTGGGCGTACCCATGGTGCGCATGGCGGGCGACCCGGCGCTGCTCTGTCGGCGTATTGGCTTGCTGGTGGGCGCGATTGGCGGGCGCGTGCATATTAGTGTGCTCGGGCGTGACGATATTGATGCGCTGGTGTGCGGCGAGATCGCCGAGTGGGAGACCTGCGAGTATGTGCGCGATGCCGAGCGCCTGGGGTTGAAAAAGGGGCTGATTGTGATTGGGCACCAGCCGAGCGAAGAGGCCGGGATGGCCTACCTGGCCGAGTGGCTGCGCGAGCGCCTCCCCGGCGTGCCCGCGATTCACATTCCGGCGGGCAACCCGCTCTCGTTCGCCTGAGCGCCGCCCCCGGACGCCGGACGCCGGACGACCGTTCGTGCGCCTACTCGGTGGTCAGTGGTCGGTGGTCGCCACCCGGCGCTGCCTGAGCATTGAGCGCGGCGAGGTTGGCGCGGATTGTTGCCGTGGTAGGGTGACCCGAGCCGAGCGCCTGCTCGGTGATGGCGAGCGCGCGGTCGTAGAGCGGGCGGGCGGCGTTGAAATCGCCCTGGACATACAGCAGGAGCGCCAGATTATTGAGGCTGGTGGCGGTATCGGGATGGGCCGGGCCGAGCGCCTGCTCGGTGATGGCGAGCGCGCGGTCGTAGAGCGGGCGGGCGGCGTTGAAATCGCCCTGGGCATACAGCAGAGCGGCCAGATTATTCAGGCTGGTGGCGGTATCGGGATGGGCGGGGCCGAGTGCCTGCTCGCGGATGGCGAGCGCGCGTTCGTAGAGCGGGCGGGCGGCAGCGAAGTCGCCCTGGACGCGCAACAGTTCGGCCAGATTATTGAGGCTGGTGGCGGTATCGGGATGGGTGGGGCCGAGCGCCTGCTCGGTGATGGCGAGCGCGCGGTCGAGGTAGGGGCGGGCGGCGGCGAAATCGCCCTGAG